>LSQX01383729.1_pt1 | contig 18502 bp, 18 predicted proteins | sample 654561 | NCBI WGS metagenome assembly LSQX01 (sample SAMN04489861, study PRJNA283612) | anaerobic digester metagenome | isolation source: 4 biogas reactors fed with cattle manure at either 37C or 55C with and... | place: Denmark: Kongens Lyngby | collected 2014
AAAAGAAGAAAGAGACAATAAAGGAAGAAAAGAAAATAAAAGTGGACCGGGAAATAATCAGGAAACGAAAGTATAACGCATCTCATGAGACAATTGGAAATATTACTATTTTGAACATGGGTAAGAGGACTTGCATTTCACAACTTCTCAAATCGATAAGGGATGCTTAAATAAAGGATGCTTAAAAAAGATAGATACAGGGGGAATACTTTTTTCAAAAACCCAGAGTATCTTGACGCTATCAAAATAGTTTTCCAAATTGACAACCGGGTATACTATATGTTACAATTAGCGAGTGTATGAGCCGCTCGGATGTGGTTTAAATCCTTTTTTAGGTACCACTATCCGGCGAGACTGGTTAGAGGAGGTGTGCAGCATGTATGCTGTTATCAAAACCGGCGGTAAGCAGTACCGTGTGTATGAAGGCGAAATTTTAAATGTTGAGAAACTGGATGCACAGGAAGGAACTACCGTTGAGTTTGACGAGGTATTGGCAATAAGCGATGATAACGGGTTAAAGGTAGGTACGCCGGTATTGGAGGGCGCAAAGGTTGAAGCCCAGGTTCTTAAGCACGGAAAAGGCAGAAAGGTTATCGTGTTTAAGTATAAGGCAAAGAAGAATTATCGCAAAAAGCAAGGGCATCGCCAGCCTTATACCCAAATCAGAATTACCAAGATAACTGTATAAAAGCAGGTTTTCCTATGATTCGTGCCGTAATAGACAGAGATCCGTCGGGAAACATAGTTGGTTTTGATGTATCCGGCCATTCAGGATATTCTGAGGCAGGAAAGGATATAGTTTGTGCTGCTGTGTCTGCAGTTGTTCAGACGGCCGTCATTGGATTAACCGAAGTATTGGGTATCAAGGTAAAGTACAGGCAAAAAACCGGGGAGGCCCAATGTGCTATACCTTCGGGGCTTTCCGGTGATCAACGCGAAAAAATAAACATTGTATTGGAGACAATGTTGTACGGCTTAAAAAGTATACAGGAAGGATATGGTGAATATATCCGAGTTGAGGAAAGGAGGATGAATTAGATGTTCAGGATAGATCTTCAACTTTTTGCTTCGAAAAAGGGAGTAGGAAGTTCCCGTAATGGACGTGACAGTGAATCTAAACGACTTGGTATTAAGAGGGGAGAAGGACAGTTCGTTCTGGCAGGCAATATATTGGTTCGACAAAGGGGTACAAAGCTTCACCCTGGGATTAATGTAGGTCTGGGCAAGGATGACACCCTTTTTGCCAAGGTTGATGGATATGTTAAGTTTGAAAGAATGGGCCGCGATAAGAAAAGAGTAAGCGTATATCCCGAGGAAATGCAGGCAACTGCGATACAGTAAAAACATGATATTAGCTATAAAAGACCTGTTATAAACAGGTCTTTTAACATTTTGGCCGTCCCTCACATAGTATGAAAATGGTTACTTAACAGAAAGGAGGAACCATTATGTATAAAAACTGTGATATCAGGGCAATTGCAGATATAAGGGGCGGTCCTTTGGCTCCCGATATCAGGGGGGTTGTAATCTTTTCAGACGTGCCCGGTGGTACGGAGGTGTACGTGGAGGTAGTGGGCCTTCCGCAGTTTAAGCCTGCACCGCCTGACGGACAGCCGGTTGGTCCTCACGGTTTTCATATTCACGAGTATGGCGACTGCCGGGTGGGGGATCCTGAGGATCCATTTATGGACGCCGGACAGCATTGGAACCCGGACCAACAGCCACATGGCAATCATGCCGGGGATTTTCCGGTACTGTTTTCAAATAACGGTTATACCAGAATGTCTTTCTTTACAAACAAATTCAAAGTTTGGGATGTAGTGGGACGCTCGGTAATCATACACGAAAATCCCGATGATTATCGTTCTCAACCCTCCGGTAATGCGGGCAGACGTCTGGCATGCGGTGTAATACGATATTGTTAACGATAAATCGAAATGACGAATTTTATAATTTTTACGGCGAATATTGAAAATCTTTAATTTTTGCATATAATATTGGTATAATTCAGTTGCAGGTGATGAAATGTTTGTAGACGTTGCAAAGATATTCATAAAGGGTGGTGACGGAGGAAATGGCGCGGTTTCCTTTCGACGCGAAAAGTATATTCCTCGTGGCGGCCCGGATGGCGGAGACGGTGGGGACGGCGGCAATGTGATCTTTGTTGTGGATTCGGGCATGCACACCCTTATGGATTTCCGATACAGAAGGCACTATAAGGCTGAGTCAGGACAAAATGGAGGGAACAGCAATAGAAAAGGCAGAAACGGTAAGGATCTGTATATCAAAGTTCCTCCCGGCACAGTTATCAAAGATATTGAAACGGGGAGAGTCCTGGCAGATTTACGATATCACGGCCAGCAAAAGGTATTGGCCCGGGGTGGATCTGGCGGCAAAGGAAACGCCCGTTTTGCAACCTCCACACGTCAGGCTCCCAAATTTGCTCAGCCGGGACATAAAGGGGAAGAGCGCTGGGTTTTTTTGGAGCTCAAATCTATTGCCGATGTCGGTTTGATTGGCTTTCCCAATGTGGGTAAATCTACCATATTATCCGTTCTTACTTCTGCCCGTCCCAAAATAGCCAATTATCATTTTACCACTTTGGCTCCGAATCTTGGGGTAGTAGAAGTTGACAGGGAGCATTCTTTTATATTGGCTGATATACCCGGATTGATAGAAGGGGCCCATAAAGGTTCAGGTTTGGGGCATGATTTTCTCCGGCATATAGAGCGCACCCGTTTACTCATTCATGTTGTGGATGTATCGGGTATAGAAGGAAGAGATCCCATTGAGGATTTTAATATCATAAATAATGAGCTGAAAACCTACAGTTCAAAACTGATGCAGCGTCCTCAGATTGTGGTTGCAAACAAATGTGATATTCCGGGTTATGAGAAAAATCTGGAGAGGTTGAAGGAATACTTGCACCCCAAGGGAATAAAAGTATTTCCGGTTTCTGCTGTACAAAAGCAGGGTTTTACACAGCTGCTGTGGGAGATCGTTGAAATGCTTAAAAAACTACCTGAGGATCAGCCTTTTGAGGATGATGAAGTAGAAATTTATGATAATATTCAGCAAGAACCGCCCTTTGAGATAACAATGGATGGAGATGTGTATGTAGTATCAGGGTATTTTATTGACAGATTGATGGACAGCATTAACTTGAACGACGATGACTCATTCCAGTATTTCCAGAGGGCGTTGAGAAGGAGAGGGATCATTGATGCGTTAAGGGAAAAAGGGATCAAAGATGGCGATACCGTACGTATTAAGGATATAGAGTTTGATTATTATGATTGAGAAGCGACGAGGTTGAGTTGAGCAATATTTAGCATTATGAGTAGGGGGTAAAAAGAGCGGCTATGGAGTGCATACAATGCCAGAACTGTAAGTCGGGTCAGTCCATGTACTACTGTGCTGCACGGGATGAGTTTGTAATCGACAACTCCAGGATGGCGGTTGTGGAAAAGACCAGAAGCGGCTGGAAAAAGGGCGACCCAAAATATGAGATGCACAGAAGAAAGAATCGCAAAGAATTAGACATTGAATAAAAGAAGATGAAAAGCATGCTTAAAACAAAGCATGCTTTTTCATTATAATACTTGATCCTCGGCATCATAATTCTTTGAATTTTGCTGATGTGTCGAGCTGACCATATACACAAGAATTCCTAACAGGATGAAGAATAAGGCAAGTAAAAAATAGTATATAAGGTAGGAAGAGAACACAAAACCCATCGCAAGAAATATAACACCGTACAATATATAGGTTTTTGCATTTTTTGGTCTGAAAAAAATTTTTTTCCGGTTTTGCTTTTTCTGAAGCTTGAATTCTTTAATCTTTTTGTCTAAATACTCGTTAATGTCTTTTTGATCTTTAAATATACCTGCTTTGTCCATAATTCTGATTAATCCGTTTGTATCTATCAGATGAATAGTTAAGCCGGAGGTATCCTTAGCTGCCATGCGGCATGCGTCATCGAATGCTGAAGTGCTGAAGAAAAAACCTGTCTTGTATCCCCAATGCTGCATAATTTTTGAGAATCTAAACAGTTCATGTGCAGGTACATACCGGGCATATGGAACTTGATAGAAACCGATCAAAACCCTTTCATTATTGAAGGTGGCTTTAAGATGATTTTTATTTACCTTGATATTTTCAAACTTGCCATATCGAAACAATGCTTTTGCCAGAGTCCACTTAAATTGTTGGGGAGCAAGTCTCAGCAGGTCTTTTGTCCTATACTCGTTTGCAGCCTTTTTCCATTTTTCTTGTCTTTTGCTCTTTAATTGTTTTTGCTTAAGCCTAAAATGAAAGTACCCGATAAGAGCTGAGAATGAAACAGCAAGTAAGATGGAAACAACGGGCATTTCAGTCTTATATAAAAGCCACAGAAAAGCTAAAATAAAAACCATTAAGGCAAATAACACAATATCGAACAACCAGCCTATGATCGACTCGTAATTGTCGTCTTCCTCCAAATAATAGTTCCATTCAGTGATTCTGTCGGATATATTGTTTAAAAATGCCATAATATCAACCCCTTATGCATAATTTTTTCCAGTATGGTATAAATTATACATTTGACATTTTTAATTTAATCTCTACTTTTATGGGAATTTATGATATGCTATAATAATACCGATTTGATGAAAAGGATGGGGAGTGAAGCAATGAATAACGAAAAGACACAGCTGTCCAGGCTTGGTATTGCAGGTGGTACCTTTGATCCTATACATATTGGCCACCTTATTATAGCCGAGATAGCAAGGCAGGAATTCAATCTTGATAAAATCTTGTTTATTCCCACCGGTACTCCTCCCCATAAAATGGGTTATGGTGTTACACCCTCGTACCAAAGGTATGAGATGACAAAAGCTGCTATAATGGACAACCCGTACTTTGAAATAAGCGCTTTGGAAGTGGAACGCGAAGGGATTACATATTCAATCGACACGTTGAAAGAGCTGAAAAAGATATATTCAGATAAAACCGAGTTCTTTTTTATAATAGGTGGTGATACCCTTCTTGAGGTCAGGACCTGGAAAGATGCTGAAAAGGTAGTGAAGGGCTGCAGTTTACTGGTTTACAGCCGCCCCGGCTGTGATAAAAGCCGTGAGGAGGCCGAGGCAGAGTTATTACGGAGGAATATGGGTGCTTCCGTTTACTTTATACATGGTCCTATGCTGGATGTTTCATCCACCGATATCAGACAGCGGGTAATGACGGGTAAAACCATACGTTACATGGTTCCGCCCATGGTTGAAGAATATATTTACAGTAATTCATTATACCGCAGCGGATCATAAGGAGGCGAAAAGGCGTTAATGAAGGAACAGGAGATATGCGATTTGCTAAAGACTTATCTGGACGAGGAACGCTACACTCATACTCTTGGTGTAAGGGATTGTGCTGTCAGGCTGGCCGGCCGCTATGGAGTTGATATAGATAAAGCAAGACTTGCAGGGTTGCTGCATGATTGTGCCAAATGTCTGTCAAAGGAGAGTATGATGAGCAAGATGAGGGAAGCCGGTTATGAACTTGGCCGGGGCATATTTCAAAATGAGGCGCTGATGCACGGTCCTGCCGGAGCAGTTGTAGCAAGACAGGTGTTTGGTGTTCAGGATCCTGAGATATTGAGCGCTATAGAATGTCATACCACCGGCAAAAAAAATATGAGTACTCTGGATAAGATTATCTATCTGGCAGATATTATAGAACCTAACAGGGATTATCCCGGGGTTGATGAGCTTAGGGCCGCGGCTATGGAGGATTTGGATAAAGCCGTGTTATTAGGCTTAAGACGCGGGATTGAACGTGTACTGGCTACCAACCGTTATCTTCATCCAAGAACCATTGAAGCGTGGAATGACATGTTGAGTACCCAAAAAAACGTTGATAGAGGTAATTAATATTATTGTACTAAGTTGACAAATGATATATAATGAATATAATAAAGAAAAGAAAAATCGTATGGAGGGAAGAGATTGCCCGCTAATTCAAGGGAACTGGCATTAAAGATTGCTAATGTTCTGGAATCAAAAAAAGCTGTTGATGTACAGGTACTTGACGTGAGCCATTTGACCATTATTGCCGACTACTTTGTTATAGCCAGTGGTAATTCTGAGAGACAGGTTATAGCGTTGTGCGATGAGCTGGAACACGCAATGGAACAACAGGGTTTTCAGGCTCGTCGCAAGGAGGGGTACAGGTTTGGGCGGTGGATCGTTCTGGATTACATCGATGTAATAGTCCATATAATGCACCGCGATGAAAGAGCATTCTATAATCTGGAAAGATTATGGGCAGACAGTTTACCCCTATCGGTTCGAAGCTAGAGTTAAGCTCTTGTCCCTGGGGGATGGGAGCTTTTTAATTGATATGGAGGGAAAATTGTTATGGAATATAATTTTCATGAGATTGAGAGCAAATGGCAACAAAAATGGGAAAATGACAATGCTTTTCGCAGGGTAGAGGATCCCAATAAAGAGAAGTACTATATGCTGGAGATGTTTCCCTATCCATCAGGCAAACTACATATGGGGCATGTGCGCAACTATTCCATTGGCGATGTAATAACCCGTTATAAGACCATGCGAGGCTATAACGTTTTACATCCCATGGGATGGGATGCTTTTGGCTTACCCGCTGAAAATGCGGCTATAGCGCATGGAATCCACCCCAGTACCTGGACCTGGGATAACATAGATAATATGCGGCAGCAGCTGAAAGGTTTGGGTTTCAGCTATGACTGGGAAAGGGAAGTGGCAACCTGTCATCCCAGTTATTACAAATGGACCCAATGGATGTTCCTGCAGCTCTATAAAAACGGGTTGGCATATAAAAAGAAATCTTATGTGAACTGGTGTCCATCCTGCAGTACCGTACTGGCCAATGAGCAGGTGGTCAATGGCCAATGCGAACGATGCGGTACCGCTGTGGGTAAAAAGGATCTTGAACAGTGGTTTTTCAGGATTACCAAATATGCTGAACGGCTGTTGAATGATATTGAAAAACTGAAAGGTTGGCCGGAAAAGGTTAAGATAATGCAAAAGAACTGGATCGGCCGCAGCGAAGGCGCTATGGTGAATTTCAAAATAGAAGGTACTGATGAAACCATAACGGTATTTACTACGCGGCCGGATACCATATACGGTGTAACATACATGGTATTAGCGCCTGAACATCCGATGGTGCTTGAATTGGTCAAGGGTACCGAATATGAAAGCAAGGCTCTGGAGTTTATTGATAAGGTTCAGCATATGAACGAGATCACCCGGACGTCGGAGGAGACCGAGAAGGAAGGGTTGTTTATAGGCAGACATGCTATAAACCCCATGAACGGGGAAAGAGTACCTCTGTTTATAGCCAACTACGTATTGCTTGAATATGGTACTGGTGCTGTAATGGGTGTTCCTGCTCATGATCAGCGGGATTTTGAGTTTGCTACCAAGTATGATTTGCCCATTATTCCTGTTATAAAGCCTGAACGGGATGATATAGATATATCAAATCTGAAAGAAGCATTCGAAGCTGAAGGGGTAATGATCAATTCAGGGCCTTTCAACGGTTTATCCAACGTTGAGGGTATACAAAAGATCATTGAATATATGGAGCAGAAGGATATAGGCAAAAGGCATGTTAATTACAGGCTCAGGGACTGGCTCATTTCCCGGCAGCGTTACTGGGGTGCTCCTATTCCGATTGTGTACTGTGATAATTGTGGGATTGTGCCTGTGCCTGAAGAACAGCTGCCGGTTATACTGCCTACAGATGTAGCCTTTAAAGGGAAGAGTCAATCTGTACTGTTGGATAACCAGTCGTTTATTAAAACTACCTGTCCTCAATGCGGTCAATCGGCCAGGAGAGAGACGGATACCATGGATACGTTTGTATGTTCGTCGTTCTATTTCCTGAGATTTACCGATCCCAAAAATACTGAAGCTCCGTTCAGCCGGGAAAAGGCTGAGTACTGGATGGCAGTGGATCAGTATGTGGGCGGTGTGGAACATGCCATACTTCATTTGCTGTACGCCAGATTCTTTACAAAGTTTTTGTATGATCTGGGGCTGTCTCCGGTAGACGAACCATTTACAAACCTGCTTACCCAGGGAATGGTTTTGAAAGACGGTGCAAAGATGTCGAAATCCAAAGGTAATGTAGTAAGCCCCGAAGAGATAATTGATAAATATGGTGCAGATACCGCAAGGTTGTTTATACTGTTTGCCGCGCCTCCGGACAGAGATCTGGAATGGAGCGATCAAGGAGTAGAAGGGTGTTACCGTTTTCTCAACAGGGTATGGCGGATTGTAAACGACTTTAAGGATGTCTGCGTTGATTCCGGCAATGAAGACGGAACAGCATCCCTTTCCGAACAGGATAAGCAGCTGCGCTACGTTGTTCATAATACGATAAAGAGGGTAACCGTGGATATAGAGGAGAGGTTTAACTTCAATACAGCTATAAGTGCTGTTATGGAGCTGGTAAATGCCCTCTATCAATACAGGGATAAGGTAGCTCCGGCTCAGCAAAATAGGGCGGTAATAAAGGAGGCTATATCCAATTTGCTGCTGTTGCTTGCTCCGTTTGCACCCCATATTACTGAGGAGCTGTGGGAACTGACGACTCATGAAGGAAGTATCCATGAGCAGCCGTGGCCTACGTTTGATTCCGAGGCTCTGGTACAGGATCAGATTGAAATAGTGGTCCAGATAAATGGCAGGGTAAGAGACAGGGTCATGGTGGCAGCCGATGCCTCACAGCAGGAGGTTGAGGGTACGGTTTTAAGCCTCCCCAAGATAAAGGATTTAATAGGAGATAAAAATGTATCAAAGGTGATCGTTGTTCCAAAGAAACTGGTCAACATAGTTGTAAAGGGTTAAGTTAAATATACAAAAAACACAGAAGTCACCTGCTTGTAGAAGCGGGTGACTTCTGTGTTTTCTTAAACAATAATGGTAGGCGGCTTATATGGCTTGGCAAAAAATTGTAATCTTGAACTGTTATCCGGTTGCTTACAGTATATTTTTACCGATATCTGCGATAAGAGTAATACCGTCTGACTCGTTTACGCCTGACCGAATGAAGCAGGATAAAAAGAAGTAATGCAACCGCTGCAATTGCTCCTGCCAGATAATACATGTGGAGTTTTTCATCGTTTATTGTCTCTTTACCGTTATTGTTATCGGGCAATATCTTTTCTACCAGGTTCTTTTTTTTCGCTACGTCCCTGGCAGCTATTAACTCTCTTTCTGCAATTACCTGATTGTCAAGCTTGTATATAATTTTACCTACTATCTGGTTTTTGGTAATAGGGGCTTCGAGATAGAGCTGATCATTTTTATCCGTATGATACCATATGATTGTCTCTTCCACCTTGCCGATATCATCTTTGTGAAATACATCCCGGACCCCTTCTCTTACAACTATATTTAACGTTCCAATATCATCGGTATCATGGTTATCTACCTGGGTGGTTGCGATAACCTGGCCTTCCCTTACCAGTTCGTGTACTACGAAATTGTTAAATCCATAATCCAGCAGTTTTATTGAGTCATTATATTGTCCGTCCTTTGTGCTTTTTAAGACTACTGCAATCAGATTCAAACCATCCTTTGTGGCTGACGATATAAGACAGTTTCTTGAATGGGAGGTATAACCGGTTTTAACACCTGTGGCATAGGGATAATAATATTTAGAGTTGTTTTCATCCAGCAGCTTGTTTTTATTGACCCAGTACCGGGTTGCCTTTTTTGTCGGATCATTTTTATCAACTTCATTCCAGTCGGGATAATCCACACGGGTAAGTTGAATAATTTCCCTGAAAACCTCGTGTTTCATTGCTTCTTTTGTAATTAAAGCCAGATCATATGCGGATGTATAATGATTTTCATCATGAAAACCATGTGGATTTGTAAAGTGAGAGTTGGTTGCCCCTAATTCGGAAGCTCTGGTGTTCATCAGCTCACAAAATTTGTTTAAAGCTTCCTGATATCCCATGTTAGGATCTCCCGATATAATGCGTCCTATATGTGCACCGATGGTAAGAGCTGCATCATTGCCTGAGGGAAGCATAAGGCCGATAAGAAGATTTTTCAGGGTTATTTCTTCTTCCAGATCTATACAGGCCAGGCTGCTGCCCTTTGGAGTTAAGATAGCCTCGTCACCCACCGTAACAGTTTCGTCCAAATCTCCATATTCAATAGCTAAAAGGGCGGTTAAAACTTTTGTGGTGCTGGCAGGATACAACTTTTTGTCCTTGTTTTTTTCAAATAGCACTTTACCTGTTTCCTGTTCAATCAGAACTGCTCCTTCAGCTTCCAGCTCCAGTATGGAAGAAGTTTCTGTTTGTTCATTTTCGTCAGTTTCGTCATTAATATTGGGGTCATTGATATCAATTTCATTGTTTTCTATCGATTCACTGTTCTCGTTCTGATTTTGTTGGGTTATATCCTCATTGACCAAAGCTACAGCAGGGTTAACATGAAATAATGATGCTATAATTAGTATAAAAACTAAAAAACGTTTCATTACCAAAACTCCTTGTTTTGAGTATTTGTCACATAATTGAACAATAGAAGGACAGATCAATTTTTAGTATAGCAGATTAAGACTACGGTTGTACAGAATAAATTAATATTATCTCAATTATGTTTTCAATAATTCGCTTATTTTCCAAAAAGTTTATATGAAAAAAGGAAACTTGATTAATTTATAGAATATATTGGATAGAATAATACAATGAATACGAAAGGTGGGGAACATGCTGCAACTTGACAGGCACCAGAGTAAAGTCTTGCTGGTAATGTTAACTGTCCTGGTGTTATTGGCAGGTGTGTATGTTTTCAAAAACCTTGGTATTTTTCATATTGGTAATACAGACAGTGTCATAGAATATGGACAGAGGGATTTGCTCATTGATACTCAGACGGAGGGAGAAGGAGCAGAATCAAATAATACTGATGGTGTTGAACAAAGCCAATCTTCTGAAAAAACAAATGAACCTCCTCAGAAAATAAAGGTTTACATAACGGGGCAGGTTAAAAACCCCGGAGTAATAGAGGTTGAAGAAGGCAGCCGCTTGGCAGACGTTGTAGAACTGGCGGGAGGGGCTCTTGAAAACGCCGATTTAATGAGGGTTAACCTGGCTTTAAAGGTTAAAGATGAGGGAATGTACTATATTCCCGAAATTGGTGAAGAAATTCAGGAGCAGGATATGCAAGGTATATATGGTGGAGCCGGAAATGAGTCTTCCGGTTCATATTCGGGAGCAGATCAGAAAGTAAACATAAACACAGCCGATGAAGCTATGCTCGATACCCTCCCGGGAATTGGTCCCAGCAAGGCCCGGCGGATTATAGAATACCGAAATCAAAATGGACCTTTCCAGTCAATAGAAGAAATAAAAAATGTGTCGGGGATCGGAGACAAAACCTTTGAGCAGTTGAAGGATTTAATTACTGTTAAATAGCCTGTAAACTACAGGATACAGTTGTGGGACAGGCCCTCTGCTAAATTGATTTTAGAAGGGGCTTATGATAAAATGAACCTGTATCAATAGGTACAGGTCATAAAAAAGGAGTGACAAGAAAATATGCCAAAAAGACTACTGTTAGTGGATGATGAACCTGCGATTATAAAAGGTCTTAAGTTCAGTCTGGAACGGGATGGGTATGAGATTGATGCTGCTTATGACGGCGAGGAAGCAATACAGATGTTTAACGAGCGTCAGTACGATCTGGTGGTGCTGGACGTGATGCTTCCAAAACTCGATGGTTTGACGGTCCTGCAACGAATCCGTGAGAGGTCTACTGTACCTGTTATTATGCTGACCGCCAAGGGCGAAGACATGGATAGGATATTGGGGCTGGAATATGGTGCTGATGACTATTTAACCAAGCCGTTTAACATACTGGAGCTAAAAGCCAGGATAAAGGCTATTTTCAGACGGACCGGCGATGTACGAAACGATCGCCAGATCATTCAGGTTAAGAATATGACTATAAATTTAGCAAACCGAAGCGTGACTATAGATGGGAAGGAAGTAAACCTAACCGCAAAAGAATTTGATCTGTTGCATCTTTTTGCGACAAACCCGGGTAAGGTATACAGCCGGGAGAATTTGTTGGAGATTATTTGGAAATATGATTATTTAGGTGATGTGAGAACTGTAGATGTTCACATACGAAGATTACGGGAAAAAATAGAGAGAAACCCAAGTCAGCCTGAGTTTATTTTTACTAAGTGGGGGGTAGGATACTACTTTGCCAACAAATAGAAATTTTGTTCCCAGCTTTCGCTGGCAAATTGTTATAACATATTTACTCATTATTGTAGTGGGGTTCATCATTACAAATGTATCGGTTTTGAATATCCTGGGAAGATATATGATCAATAGCAAAAAGGAAACATTCAGGCTATATGCCAATTGGATTGCCCAGATTATTTCTTACGATTATGCCAGTGGTGATCCCGATATACTTTCCGGTATAGGATATGATATTCAGGACTTTGGGGAAGAGATATTTAACAAGGAAAGGGAATCCACACGTATTCTTGTATTGAACAAAAACGGAGTAGTGGACTATGATTCTTACAATATAATCAGCGGGCCTGATAGTCTTTTAAAACAGAATCTCAGCAAGAATTTCCCTGAGGTTGTCCATGTATTAAACGGTGAAAGTGTTGAGCCGCGGGAGCTGTATATTCGGCCCGGTAACTCCAGTGATTCAAAGCTGGTGTTATACAGCTATGCACCCATACAGCATGAAAAACACGGAATAATCGGCATGGTTATTATATCCACGTCATTATCGGGTATCGAGCAGATGCTGAATGAGGTTAAAACAAGGATGGGAACCTATTCTATAACCGTTGCTGTTTTGATCATATTAACCAGCTATTTGGCATCCGGCTTTATAACTCAACCTATTAAACAGTTAACAGATGTTATCAGAAAGATGAGTCAGGGCCATTTGGACCAAAGGGTAAAAATAAGTGGCAGCAGAGAATTAAGACAGCTGGGTGAAGCATTTAATATAATGAGTGAAAAGCTGGAAAACCTTGATAGAGCCCGTAATGAGTTTGTGTCAAATGCATCTCACGAGCTGAAAACACCATTAAGCGCTATTAAAGTATTAACAGAATCCCTTATTCATATGGAAGCGGATGATCCCTCGGTTTATAATGAATTTTTAAATGATATAAATTCTGAAATTGACAGGCTGAACACCATTATTAGTGATTTGCTGACACTGGTTAAAATTGATACTGAAGAAGTGCAGCTGGATCAGGAGCCTGTAGATTTGGTCAAACTGGTAAATAACACATTGAGAAGATTGCAATTACTGGCACAGCAAAAGCATATCACATTGGAATCATACTACGATGATCATTTAACCGTATCTGGAGACTCCGTTAAATTGCAGCAGGTCGTAAGCAATATTGTGGATAATGCTATAAAATACACACCGGAGGGTGGCAGAGTAACGGTAGAAGTATACGAAAATTCCGGAAATGCGGTTGTTAAGGTCAGCGACACCGGAATCGGTATTCCTGCAAAAGACCTGCCGCATATATTTGATAGATTTTTCAGGGTTGACAAAGCCAGATCCAGGGCTACCGGTGGTACCGGTCTGGGCTTGTCCATAGCCCACAAGATCATCTTATTGCATGGCGGGAATATACGTGTTGTAAGTGAAGAAGGAAAAGGTAGTATTTTTTACATAGAACTGCCGCTAAAGGTTTAAAATGGCGTGCAGTTGTTGTTTTTGTTAGACTTACTTAAATATTTTGTAAAAATACTATATTATACTGGTAATCGAACGATTGCCATATAGGAAAGGGAAACTGTATGAACAGATTAAAGAAAGTGACTGTATTTTCGTTTATAATTTTAATATTGTTAGGTGTTATGGGATGTAATTCCATACTGGACAGAATAATATCCCGTGAAGGCAGAAACGATCTGGATACAGATAATAAACAGGATGAGAAGTATATAAATCCGGAGATTCAGATTAGCGAAGTAGATGTGACTCTGTATTTTAAACATTACCTGGTAGATTATCTGGTTCCTGAGAAACGAAAAGCTCAAAAAGGGAAGCAGTCTATAGAGTATGTCATTGTGAATGAAATCCTGAAAGGGCCTATGCAGGTTGAGCGTGTAGCCATAATGCCATCCAACGTAAAGGTTATGGATGTTACACGGAAAGGTGATACAGTTTTTGTTAACCTGAGTGAAGAATTTACACAGGATATCGATCTTACGGCTTTGCCCGGTATGGACAGACTGCCGGAGGAACAAAAGCCGAACGTATTGGCCAAAATGAAGCAGTTGTCTATTTATTCGATTGTAAATTCCCTTACCGAACTGGATGGGGTTAACAGGGTAAAGATACTGGTCAACAACCGATCGCTTACCTATGATGAAATAGGAGCTGAACTTATAGCGTCAGAATTGCCGAATGTAGATGTGGATGCTCCTGTTATGGCTATTACCAGGAATAAAGGTTCTATATTGAGCCCGGCTGACGCGATTCGGGAAGTGTTCACCGCCCTTAATGAAGGGCCGGACTGGAATCGTATTGATGCCTTTTTAACCCGGGTAAATCCTGATGGGAGCGAGAGACCAACCATTGAAGAACTGCAAAAATCATATACGGCATATGTTTCAGCATTGGAGTTTCAGGACGACTTTATAGAAGGCGAGGAGATTAAACCCGATGGAGAAGCTTTCGTTGCAGTGACATATGCCATAAGATATGCAAACGGCAAGAAGGAGAGCAGGGAGGGCGATCTTTTCAGGGTAATAAACGAGGAAGGGATTTGGAAGTTGAAGTTACCCGGTTTCTTTGAAAGCAATGCTGAATAAGCTTTATACTGCAGATGAATTTAGGGAGGGAAAAAGTAAAGAATTTTGCTAGTACGAGAAGGTAAGGTGATAGAGATTGGAGTTGGCAAGAAAGGGGGGAGTGCAGTGAAGAGCATTATCTGGGTGACGGCCGTGGCAGCAATGCTAATGTTTTCTATTGTTATGCTAACCTCCTGTGATGGTGAAGAACTGGGAATCCAGAACGATGAAAAGAGTGAGGAATCCGCTGAGATCAGTTCTGAAAAAAGCGGCAGCAGTAGCAATGCAGACCATGGCAGCTTATACAAAGATGTAAACAAAGATATATCTGACGATGGATTGAGCTTACAATACAATTTTTCAAACCAATCCACCGTTTATTCGACTAACTCTTTACTGTACTTTTTTAATAGAGATGGAAACAGACTGGAATGTGAAAAGCGAATTGTTATAGCAGGAGAATCAGAACACATTCTTAAGAAAGCTATTGAGCAATTAGCGCTGGGACCAAAGGTAAAAGGCTTGGAAGCTGTAATTCCCGAAGGGGTAAAGGTGGAAAAAGTCGAATGTTACAACAATATAGTAAATGTGTACCTGTCAAAGGAATTTTTAGAGGCAAAGGATCTTCTTATAGCAAGAGCTGCTTTGGTAAATACCGTTCTGGGTGCAAAACCTGAAGCAGACTATGTTAAGATATATGTTGACGGTTATGAACTGACGGATAACGGGAAAGAGGATGGACTGGTTCTTGGTTTGCTGTCCAAGTATCCGGAAGGGCTTGAAGAGATTAAAGCTCGTGAATTTGAGAAGTTTTCAGGAAAGGATATTGTTCATATTTACAGGGAAATTTATTTTCAGGATCAGAACAGAAGATTTTTAGTCCCCGAAATCAGACACATTGTAGTCAAGCAGGGAGGCGTTGCTGAAGCAGTGGTGGAAGAGCTGCTTAAAGGTCCATCCATACAGGATCATGGGTTATATCCCACAATGCCCAAAGGGACTCAGCTATTGGATATTAATTATGTTGAGGACTCTCAATCATCCAAAGGAATAGAACTATATTTTTCCAAGGAGTTTGACTCAGCTTTTGACAATGAGATAAACTCTGAATTCATGATGATAGGATCTTTGACACACAGTCTGACAGGATTGCCGGGAGTTGATTGGATAAAAATATACTATCAGAATGAGAAGGGCGAATATGTAGATACACCGATTATGACATTGGATTTGCAAAGGAAATTTGGGAAAGATAGCCTTCCATTTTTATTAGGCAGAAGGATAAAAGTGTATTTCAGTGATAAGGACGTTATGAATCTGGTTCCGGAATACAGGGTAATAAGTCAGAGTTCCGAGGATGTTGCCACTGAAATAATGAATGAATTGATTGAAGGGCCTATGGAGGATGAGCATATAGGAGTAATACCGGAGCACCTTACAATCGATGATGTATCAGTGTGGATCGAGAACAAAACTGCCTTTGTGAATCTGCCATCAAGTATTAACGGTCCGAGACTGGGAAGCACAGGCGAAACCATGGTTTTATACTCAATCGTTAACTCATTGACAGATCCTGTTAATGCCGAAAATGTAAAGCAGGTACAGTTTCTGGTTGACGGCAAGTACGTTGAAGAATTTGGGAATATGTCTCTTGCCGAGCCATTTGTTCGAAATCCTGCTTTGATAAAAGAATAGTGTATTTCCGGTAAGTATTTATTATTATTTGCAGAATAATGATATAATTCTGGGGAAATAGGGATGTAAGCGATTTACATCCCTTTTTTATTTGTATCCGGCAAAATGATTGCGGATAAAAGTTTTATTGAGAACAACCACAATAAACATATTTAAATTTGAAGAATATTATTCCAGCCACTGGAGTTCCAAGGCTAAGAGCCTGTAACACTTGCTCCGGGGCCTTCATCAAACTCGCTTCGCTCAAACAGTGATTCGGCCTTATCCTCCACTGCGTTAACAGGCCCTAAGTCTTTCCGCAAGGTGGCTTCCATAATATTCTTCAAATAAGAAAGATACGCAGTATATTGCTTAATGTCAGAGGATTGTTTATAATGATGCATAGTTTAATTTTTGAATCTTCCTGTTTTTTATTGGATTGATTGGAGAGGACGAATTGTTATGGGGATCCTTAGAAAGCAGCTTAAAGAATCATGGAACATTCTTAAAAGCTTTAAGGGTAATGCCAGGGGATGTTTGATTGTGGAGCCCTTATGGGGAATACCTTATAATCTTTTTATTCCTTATGTATCGGTATATATGCTGGAACTGGGGTGTACCGATCGGCAAATTGGAATAATAGCTTCTGTAAGCCTGTTTTTTCAGGTGCTTTTTTCTTTTATTGGCGGATATATTACCGACAGGCTTGGAAGAAAGCGAACATCATTAATATTTGATCTTATCGGGTGGAGTGCTGCTGTTCTGATATGGGCTGTTGCAAAGAATTTTTATTATTTTTTGGTAGCGGCTATTATAAATAGTTCATTCAGAGTTGTACATACATCATGGACCTGTCTGTTGGTGGAGGACACCGAACCCGATGAGAGGGTGCATGTATATACCTGGTTGCAGATAGCGGGATTGCTGGCCGGTTTTTTTGCGCCGGCAGCTGGTTTATTTGTTAAGAACTTTGGTGTGGTCCCGGCTATGAGAGGGCTTTATCTTTTTGCTTTTGTATCAATGACCGGTATGTTTTTTATAAGGAATCAAATAACCCATGAAACCCGTATAGGTATTTTGAAGATGCAAAGTGCGGGAAAGTTTAGTTTTGTTGCAATATTTGGTGAATATAAGGAGATCTGTATTCAACTAATAAAAAATTCCCAGGCCTTAATTGCCTTTGCATTGATGGTGTTAAATAATATACAGATAACGTTACGCAGCTCATTCCAGGCAATTCTTTTAACAAAAGGACTGGAATTGCCCGAGTCAACCATTGGCATATTTCCGGCAGTTACATCTGCTGTAATGCTGTTTATCTATCTGTTTGTCATGCCGGCACTGGGCAGACTCAAAGTAACCCATCCTCTTTGTTGGGGCTTTATATTGTCGATAATAAGCAATGGAATTTTGGTCTTGTCTCCTCAGGGGAAATTCTATATTGTGGTCATTTCCACATTTATTGGAGCTGTAGGCGGGGCAATGATATATCCTTTTATTGAGTCCCTGGTAGCCAACAGTATAGACAACGAAAACAGGGCTAAAACCATGGCTATTCTTTATGTGGTTGTGTTAGGAATTTCAGCACCATTTGGATATATAGGCGGAGTGTTATCATCAATTTCGGCAAGACTCCCCTTTGTACTGGTGATTATGACCTTTGGAATCAGTCTGATACTGCTTCGCTATGTTGATGGAGTACAAAAGCGAAAGCGGTCTGATATTGTTGCGGATTTGTGAAAATAATAAACATATCTGTCTCTGTCTGTCTGTAAAGAATAGGGCTTCATTTTAGGTTTTACAAATGTTTCATAATATTATAATATGGCACTTAAGCATTAAGATAACTTCTTCCTTGTCAAATCCTTTAAACAATTCAGCCTTTGAAAGCACTTCTACATAGCTTTCCAATTGCATATTATCACCCTTCGATTTTGGTAACATCAGATACCGACATGATAGTTGTAATTATAATAT
>LSQX01029698.1_pt1 | contig 18496 bp, 15 predicted proteins | sample 654561 | NCBI WGS metagenome assembly LSQX01 (sample SAMN04489861, study PRJNA283612) | anaerobic digester metagenome | isolation source: 4 biogas reactors fed with cattle manure at either 37C or 55C with and... | place: Denmark: Kongens Lyngby | collected 2014
TGAAAATTCGCCCGCTCGGTAAGAGTCGGGCGCGGGGGTTCCTATTTTATTTCGCATTTCCCAAAGAGCCAAGGCTTGGCGAAGGTTTTCGGCGTTAACTAAATTGTAGGGCATCTTTACCCCTCAAAACAAAGCAAAATTCGGGCTAATTTATTCGCTTCAAAAGATTGTAAAATTCTTGAGGTTGTTTGGTTATTATGAAAAGAGGCGAATAACTCAAAGCTTTATAGTGGCCCAGCTCATCACCCTTTGTAATCAGGGCCAGGGACAAGCCGCTTTCGTTAATATATTGTGCAAGACTTTCATTCATGAGGTCTGCCCGGCAGCTTATGCCGACAGCGCCTAAAGCTTGGGCTTCCTGTATGAAAGAATAAGCATAGTCTTCGGTTGTTTCCTTGTTTCTTTGCGGCTTTATTTCAAAATAAAAATCGATATCCGGGTTTTTCCTCTTAACAAAATCAGCACTGTCACTGTCAATACCGAAATAAAGTATTCTTTCAGTCAATTCATATTTGGCCGCTAAACTTACAATTGCACTTAGGTTAGAAAACTCTTTTAAATTTAAGCAGAGCAGGGATTTGCTGTAGTTTGTGTAATATTTCATAACATGCTCTAACTCTACCACATTCTCTTTTTCTGCCTGCTTGGGCTTTGAAGCAAGAACCGGAATTGTGTTATCTTTAAAAGACAAGTCAACAAGTGCACCGTCACAGCCCAAATTTAAGGTTTTTTTGATGCTGATATAAGAGTTCCTTTTATTGCCTTCAAAACCGTTATCTGCAATAATGCCGAGTGAATGGTTAAATTCAAAGTCTTGAGCCTTGAGGCGATTAAGCTCTTTTTTGTTCCCGACTCTGTCTGCCGTGAAGGCAATAAAAGCAAGAACAAGCACAAAAGTGAGAGAGAAAAACAAAAATATGAGTATTTTTCGAGGCTTGTTCTTTGACAATCTTACAGCTCCTTGTAAACCCTTTGAGTTATTTCAACCATTTGAGGCATTTTCTTTTCTATGTCTTCAACCAGAGCAAATTGTGTACGGCACCTGACCAGATTATGGTCATCATAGGCGGTCTTAAAATAAACATCACCGTCAAGATAATCTGTTAAAAAGCGAAGGCCACATTCAAAGGTAAGAAGTTTTGCGGAAAAGGGGAGGCATTCAATTTCAAGTTCGTTTAAGCTCTTGCCGGCAGAGGCCAGGTAACCGCTGACATAAGTTTCATAAAGTTCAAGGTCCAATGAAACTTTGGAAATATCCTTTTCATCTTCTTCGGCTGTGTTTGCGCCAAAGCGAATGCTGTCACCAAAGTCATAAAGTGAAAGCCCGGGCATAACGGTGTCCAAATCAATTACACAAATACCCTCATCCGTGTGCACATCAAACATAACATTGTTGAGCTTGGTGTCGTTGTGAGTAACTCGAAGGGGGAGCTGACCGCGGTCGGCCAAAGCCAATAAAACCCCTGCATCCTCCTCACGCTTAAAAGCAAAATCTATTTCAGGTTTTACTGTTTTTACCCTGTTTATGACATCTTTTTCAATTGATTCTTTGAAGTTTTCAAAACGCCAAACGGTGTGATGAAAATTTGGTATGGTTTCATGTAAGGTTTGAATGGGAAAATCAGCCAGACGGCATTGGAAGTGACCGAAAGCTTTGGCTGCATTATAAAATGTTTTAGGGTCTTCAATGCGCTGGCAGGTATAAGAATCGGAAATATAGTTATACAAGCGCCAATGGCGCTCTTGGGCGTCAATAAAAAAAGTAGCCCCGTTTTTTGTTTTTATAACATTGAGGTTTTCGCGTTCCGGGTCACCGCCTTCTTCCAGGATCTTCTTACGCAGGTGATCGCTTACAGCTGTAATGTTTTCCATTAACTGGTCGGGTTTTTTAAAAACATGGGTATTAATATGCTGCAAAACATAAGACTTAATACCATCTTTTTCATCCTTGTAATCAATTACAAAGGTTGAGTTTATATGGCCGTTGTTTATTACATAATAGCCCGCATATTCACCCGATAAGTCATAGTTTTCATAAATGTCTTCAATGTCAAATGTTATCTTTTGCACAAAGCCACACCTTTCAAATAATATTAATCTCGCAAAAATGCGAAGGGTTGTGAAAACCTTTCAGTGCGGAGCCGACAGGTGCAAAAGCACCGTAGTGTGGCACGGGGGTTTTGTCGCCGCACTTATAAAAATTACCTCTTAAGAAGCGGGGGGAGCTTTTAAACTCAAAACCGCAAGCGTCCGAAATAAAGTCGTCTTGCAAAAACACCTCAATTCCCCAAGCAGGGGGGAGGTGAGGGTCTTGTATTTGAATAATTTTGATGTGGGGCTCCTTGTCGGTAAGGGTGCTGATGAAGGTTCGCTCGTTTCTACTTGGCCCGACCTGTGAGCGATAAACGCCCGCACTGTTAAATTCAAGATTGAGGTAACTTGACAGATGCGGGTCCAACTGCAAAAAAAGTTCCAAACAACTGTCTTCATAAACCGGGTCATCACGCTTGGTCAAGGTAGCTCTTGGTGATGGCTCAAAAGACCAAAGGCGGGCACAAAGGCCCTCACCGCCGATGGCGCAAAGTTGAGCAAAAGAAGGAGGACGGTATATTTCGCCCTCTTCCCAGTGCCAAGAAGCAATAGCTGCCACGGGCACATCGGCCCAATCCGGGTCGGATTTAAAGCAAGAAGTCTTGTAAATCACATGTTACCTCAATGCACAGAAATACAGCGGTATTATACTCCTTTTGATGCTCTCAGTCAAGGTTTGCAAAAGAGTGGCATTATTAGTAAAATAGGTTTTGAACTCTGAACTTCGAGGTGTCTTAGCTTGTTAGACTTTAAATTGGACCAACTTATAAAAATGTCAAATATTTTTGGCAGCGATAGGGAACTTGTCTTGGCAGGCGGGGGCAACACATCCTTTAAAAGTGACGGTGTCCTATATGTCAAGGCATCGGGTAGCTCTTTGGCGAGTGCAGACCGAAACAGCTTTGTAAAAATGGACCGTGTACAATTGATTAAAAACCTTGGCAAGGACTATCCGAAAGAAGATCGGGCCAGGGAAGAGGCAAGCTTGTCAGATCTTATGGCAGCCAGGCTGCCGGGTGAAAATAAACGCCCCAGTGTTGAAACCGCCCTGCACGCCCTATTTCCGCAAGCATTTGTTTTGCACCTGCACCCGGCCTTGGTCAATGGGCTCACTTGCGGCAAAAGGGGTAAAGAGGCGGCAGACCGCTTGTTTGGCCATAATTATCTTTGGGTGGAAGCAGGCAAGCCCGGCCATCTTTTGGCCAAGCTTTGTCAAGGTCATATGCAAGATTATAAAAGAAAGAACTTCAAAGATGCTGGTTTTCTGCTCTTGCAAAACCACGGCGTTTTCTTCGCGGCCGACAGTGTTTCGCAACTGGAAACACTGCTAAATTTATGTATGGAAAAGCTGGAAAAAGAAATTATGGAAACGCCGACCACGGGCCCTGAAAAAAAGCCCCCTGCCGAGACTGAAAAGCTTATTGAGACCGTAAGGGCAAGCCTTGACCCATCCGACCACCTTGTCTTTTCTTCCAACAACCTGACTGCCCGCTTCACCTATGATTTTTCGAGCGCGAAAGTTTTAATGCAGCCTTTCACGCCGGACCATATAGTTTATTGCGGGGCCAAGCCCTTATTCTTAAGCCGGGCGGCTGAATTTGAAAAAGACCAAGAAGCTTTCTTCGGAAAAGAAGGCTACAGGGCTAAAATAATTATTCTTGAAAAACACGGTTTTATAGCCCTGGGGAAGACAGAAAAAGAAGCCCTTACGGCTCGCGATGTTTTTTTAGATGCCATGAAAATTGCAGTTTACAGCCAAAGTTTTGGCGGGCCAAGCCATATGACGGCAGAGTTAACAGACTTTATAATAAACTGGGAAGTTGAAAAATACAGGCAAAAACAAAATTATTAAAGGAAGATGCTAATGAATATCAGGCAAGCGGCTGAAATTGCCAAGCGTAGGGAGATCCAAGATCAAGAAGGTTGCGGTCGTTTAGTCGGAAAAACGGCAATTGTTACAGGCGGAGCTCAAGGTTTTGGTTTGGGCTTGGCTGAGGCCATGTGCCAAGAAGGCGCCCAAGTGGTTTTGGCGGACTTACCGGGGCAAGCATCGGCCGGTGAAAAAGCGGCGGCTGACCTGGGCCCAAATGCTCGCTTTGTGCCGGTCGATGTCAGGGATGAGGCTTCTGTTGAGGCCCTGGTATGCAAAACGGTGGAACTTTTTGGCGGGCTTGACATTATGGTTGCCAACGCAGGTGTTGTGAAAGCCGGTGGACTTGAGGATTTAAGCAAGGAAGACTTGGATTTTGTAACATCTGTAAACTACACGGGCTTTTTTCTTTGTGCCAAATATGCAAGCATTGTTATGAAGGCCCAATACGAGGCCGACAAGAAGCTTTGGCATGATATCATTCAAATCAACTCGAAATCCGGCCTGGTGGGCTCTAAAAACAATTATGCCTATGCCGGCAGCAAGTTTGGAGCAATTGGCTTGACACAAAGCCTTGCCCTTGAATTGGCTGCCTGGCAAATAAAAGTAAATGCAATTTGTCCGGGCAATTATTATGACGGTCCCCTCTGGTCAGACCCCCAAAAGGGTCTTTTTAAACAATACTTGCAAGCGGGTAAAGTGCCGGGTGCAAAAACAATTGAGGATGTAAAAAAACATTACCTGTCGTTGGCACCCATAAAACGCGGTTGCCTGCCTCAAGATGTGGCCAAGGCCTTGTTTTATTGTGTGGAACAAACTTATGAAACCGGGCAAGCCATACCCGTCACCGGTGGGCAGATAATGCTGGGTTGAACCGAAAAGAGATTGAGATAATGACAGAAAAGTTAAAAAAATTAAATAAAGGCAGTGCCGGCGAGCGCATTGAGACTCTTGAAAAACTTTTGAAAAACGAAAAAGAAAAGCCGCCGATTTTTCCCCAATATGTCAACAATCACATTCACACAAACTTTTCTTTTTCACCTTATTCACCAACGGCAGCAGTCTATTTTGCCAGAAAAGCGGGCCTGCAAACTGCCGGCTTGATGGACCATGACAGCATCGCAGGTGCTTATGAGTTTATTAAAGCGGGCGAAATTGCCGGTATGGCAACCACAATAGGGCTTGAGTGCAGGGTCAGCCTGAAGGGGACGGCTCTTGAAGGGCGAAGGGTCAACAACCCTGACCAAATTAGCTGTGCCTATATGGCCTTGCATGGGCTACCCCACACACAAATTGAGTATTTGCAAAGTGTTTTTGCTCCCTTGCGTGAAAAAAGAAACCACCGAAACATTAAAATGCTAAAGAATATAAATGAACTTTTGGCGCCCAAGGGTTTGGCCTTGGACTTTGAAAAAGATGTTTTGCCCCTATCAAACTTTAAACTTGGCGGCAGTGTGACAGAAAGGCACTTGCTTTTTGCCCTGGCCAAAAAAATTGAAGCCAAGCTTGGCAAAAACAAAATAGCTCATTTTTTGCAAAACGAGCTATCCTTAAGCTTAAATCCAAAACAGATTGAAGATCTAAAAGATATAAATCACCCTTTTTATTCATATAAGCTGCTGGGTGTCTTAAAAGCCGATCTGGTTGAGAAGTTTTATCTTGATGCGGATGAAGAGCTTTTACATATTTCAGATTTAGCACAATTAGCCAAAGAAACCGGCGCTATTTTTTGTTATGCCTACTTGGGCGATGTGTTTGAGTCGGTAACAGGTGATAAAAAAGCTCAAAAATTTGAGGATGACTACTTGGACTTGCTCTTCGATGTTTTGAAGGCCCAAGGGGTTAAGGCGGTCACCTACATGCCTTCGCGCAACACTGCCGCCCAACTAAAACGCCTGCAAGAAATGTGCAGAAACCGGGGATTTATGGAAATTTCAGGCGAAGATATAAATTCACCCGGTCAAAGTTTTATCTGTGAGCAATTGGCTCAACCCCAATTCAGTCACCTGGTAAAAGCAACCTGGCAACTGATAAAACACGAAAAGGAAGAAACCTTAAGGCAACTCAATGCCATTAATTGAAAAACATATCAACAAAATCAAGAGCCCGTGTGTTGGCGATGAAGTCGGAAAATTCTATATGGGGCCCCTCCAACAAGTTTAAGAGATCTTGCTGCTTGTGGGGGGTTCCTTTTATTTTTTCTTCCAGTATGCCGATATCGCTCATGCCAAAGAAATCGCCGGTAATTTTAATATCACTTATGAGCCCTTTTGAAACATTAAAACTCAAACTCACCGTTCCGCCGGATAAAAGAGCAGAACTTTCCATTGAATAAGCCGGTGCGTGGCCTATATTCCATTCCCACCGGCTGTATTTGTCTTTGACCAAAAGCCGGATAGCAAGCAAGTCCTCATCGCTTAAACTATAAGCACGGCAAGAGGCAGTTTGCATAAAATGATTTTGTAGGCCCTTTGTGAAAGCACCTATATCCATATCTTTTTCAAGCCGGTCTTTTATGTTGGTAACACGCGAGATGACCGAACTGATACCCTTTGCTTTTAGTTTAAGGGGGTTGGGTTTCAAAGCCTTCGACAAGACATTAAGAGAAACGGAAAAGAGCATGGTACCGTGAAAAATAGTCCTTTGCTTGTATTTGGCTTGGGCATTGCCCGACACCTTCATACCATCAATTAAAATATCGTTGCGACCCGAAAAGCTTGCGTCAAGACCCAGAGAGCGCAGGTAGTCGGTAACAGGCTCTAAAAACACCTTGAAATCTGCCAGACCTTCCACACCCTCGGTTATAAAGGTGAAGTTCAAATTGCCCAAATCGTGGAAAACCGCACCGCCGCCGGTTTGCCGCCTAATTATCGGTATCCGATTTTTTTCCACATAATCCATGTTTAGTTCGGCATAGGCATTTTGGTTAACTCCGATAATAATAGAAGGCTCATTTCGCCAAAGCAAGATATAAGACCCCTTGCCTTGTTTTAAAAAATATTCCTCACAAGCTAAATTAAAGGCGGGGTTTGTGAAGTCATGCACCACAAGCTTGACCTCTTCACCCTTGCGAAAAATCATAGAGTTCACCTCTGTGTCTGATAAAATAAAGGGCGGAGTCTCAAGAAGAGGCTCCGCCCTTGCAGTGGAATTAATCTATTTGAGGAAGTTGGTCAAAGCCTTGCTGCAATTCTTCTTCAGTCGGGATATAGTCGGACATGTCCCCCCTATGGAAGGAATCATAAGCGGTCATATCAAAATAACCGGTACCGGTCAATCCGAAGAGAATTGTTTTTTCTTCGCCGCTCTCCTTGCACTTCAAGGCCTCTTCTATGGCAACATGAATTGCGTGTGAAGATTCGGGGGCGGGGAGCAAGCCTTCAATTCTTGCGAAGTCAACAGCAGATTTGAAAACCTTTGTCTGTTCAACGGCACGCGCTTGTAGATAGCCGTCATCATAAAGCTTGCTCAAGGCCGAAGACATGCCGTGGTAGCGTAAGCCGCCCGAATGTTCCGCTGCAGGCAGGAATTCGCATCCCAGTGTGTACATCTTCATAAGCGGCGTTATTTTGCCTGTATCGCCGAAGTCATATGCATATTTACCCCTGGTTAAAGATGGGCAGGAAGCAGGCTCAACTGCGATGAATTGCGTGTCGGCCTTGCCTTGGATTTTGTCTTTCATGAAGGGGGCAATAAGGCCGCCCAGGTTGGAGCCGCCGCCGGCGCAGCCGATAACAATGTCGGGGTACTCGTCGTACATTTCCATCGCAGCCTTGGACTCTAAACCAATAATTGATTGGTGGAGCAGAACATGGTCCAAAACAGACCCCAAAACATAGCGTGTGCCGGGGGTTGAAAGGGCAACTTCGACCGCTTCTGATATGGCACAACCCAAGGAACCGCCCGTGCCCGGGAACTTTTCAAGTATGGCTCTACCTGCCTTGGTTGTGTCGCTGGGGCTGGGGATAATGTCGGCACCGAAAGTTTCAATTACGCTTTTACGATATGGTTTTTGCTCAAAACTTGTTTTAACCATGTATACAATCAGGGGCAGTTTGTAATAAGAGCAGGCCATGGACAGGGCCGTGCCCCACTGCCCGGCACCCGTTTCGGTGGTTAGGCGTTCTATGCCTTGCTCTTTGGCATAATAAGCTTGGGCTATGGCGGTGTTTAATTTATGGCTGCCGGATGTATTGTTCCCTTCGAACTTATAGTAAATTTTAGCGGGTGTTCCCAATTCTTCTTCAAGGCAGTAGGCCCTGATTAGGGGAGCCGGGCGAAACATTTTGTAAAAATCAATAATACCTTGGGGTATATCGATGTATTGGGTGGTGGTATCCAATTCTTGTTTGGCCAGCTCTTCGCAAAAAATAGGGGTAAGCTCTTCAAGTTTAATGGGTTTCATTGTGCCGGGGTTTAGCATGGGGGCCGGCAATTCTTTCATGTCGGCGCGTAGGTTGTACCATTGTTTGGGAATCATATCTTCGGGTAAATAAATACGATAGGGTATATTTTGATTTTTTGACATTTTTAAAACTCCTTTTAGATAAATTAAAACTTATGATTTTACATTAATGCTTACAATAAGGTTCAATCAAACACACCATCGGAAAACACTCGACTCGTTTTTATATGTAGTTTTGAACATAGGCATTCTCCTTTCAAAACAAAAAACTCCTACCCCAAAACATGGGGTAGGAGTAAATCCTACGGTACCACCCAAATTGATAAAACAAGCCTTAGGCTGTTATATCCACTCAACTCACACACTTTCATGCGTGCTCCCTTGCTAACGGGCGGAGATCCCGTCAGATACTACTAACAAAACATTTGCTTTCGCTCTGCCCTCATAAGCCCATTCAATTTGGCTCTGCCTGTCGCCCTTGCACCAATGGGCGACTCTCTGAAAGGTGAATGCCAAATCTACTAATCTTAATCAGCGGTTTTAAATTTGTGACTGTATTATAAAACGCTGCAAATCTTTTGTCAAGCCTTGCTTTTAAGCTACCTGCATTTAATAGCGCCCGTAATTTTGTATGGCGGCCATTACTGCACGCATGCTGGTTAAAAGTGAACCGTTATTGATAGAACCGGCGGTGGTTAAATTAAGCCCCCTAATGTCATCTATCTTTGCCATTTCACAGTCCCTTTTAACCTCGGCTATTATTTGGGCTTCGTCATTATTCATGAAAGTGAAGGGGGCCAACTGGCCGTCGATTCTGGTGTTTTTCATATGTTTTCGAATTTCACTCACCGTAACCGTGGGGCCGAAATTGCAGGCCGTTAGGTTGACTTGGGCCAAGAGGGGAATTAGGTGCCCCATTTCCGAGTCGGAATGTTGGTAGCGCTCATCCTTTTGTAGGGGCGAGGTTTTGGCGAAAACATTTTTCAGAACAGGCAGGCCAAATACTTCATACATATCGGGTGTCAGCAAAGAACAGTTGTCATCATAAAAACCAAAGCCCGAGGGAAATGAATCTTGGCTGTAGCCGGCTTCTTCAATGAAAATATCTATATAGTCAATGATGACCTTCTCAATAAGGCGGCTGAAGCGCTTGGCAAGGTCGGGATAATCGTAAAAAAGAAAGATTAAGTTTTCAACACCGAAGATGGAAGTGGCCAAGGTAACGGGGCCACGCACTCCGCGAAAGAGGGCCGGTCTCTTACCGTAGCTTTCAAAGATACGCTTTTTTTCGCTTTCCCAATTGTCGGGGAAAATGAAGTCGCGCAAGTTTAAGGCTTCAACCTTGTCAAGTAAAGTTTCAAGTTCTTGAGGTGTTTGGCATTCGCTTTGTAACCATTCGGTATTGCCGTCAAAAAAATACCGGCCGCCAAAAACTTCACCGATCCGACGGTATTGCGGAAATATTTCATCCTCTTTGGGATAGTCTTCGCTCAAGAGTGAAATGCCCACGGTTTGCCTTGCTTTTTCGTTGTATCTTTTGTTGAGTTCAATTCTTCGCTCGCGGGAGATTGGCCCCCAAGGGTTGCCTTCTTCGCCCAGCTCGGCAAAAACGCACTCATCGCTCATGCGAATGCCCAATGCGACTTGAGGGGCTTTTTTACTAAAGCAGTTTTCTTGGTGTGACAGAGCATCGTCTTCCCAAAACCTTTTTATATCTAAATCAAGCATAAACGTAACCTCGCAATCTAAGCCTTATAACTCATCATCATCCCTGACGGTCGTGACAAGTACTTCAACAATTTCTTTTGTATCACGGGCAATAACAAGTTCTTCATTGGTGGGTATTACAAAAACTTTGACAAATGATTTTTCGGTGGTAATTTCACCTTCTTTGCCTTTTTGCAAGTCTTTGTTGATATCTTCATCATATTTTATACCAAGCCAGGCCAAATGCCTGCAAGTGCTGGCCCTGAGATCAAAGGTGTTTTCGCCGATACCGCCGGTGAAAACTATTGCATCCACACCGTCCATTGCGGCTACATAACTGCCTATGTATTTACGAATTTGATAGCGCTGAATTTTCCGTGCAAGGGCGGCTCGCTTATCACCTGAAAGCTCGGCTGCCTTAACATCACGGTCATCGTTTGATATGCCGGATATACCCAATATGCCGGATTTTTTATTTAAAACTTCATCGGTCTGGGCAGGGGTCCAGCCTTCTTTTTCTTGCAAGAACAAGACGGCCGAAGGGTCAATACCACCGGAGCGCGTGCCCATTATAAAGCCGTCAAGCGGGGTCAGGCCCATGCTGGTGTCAATTACCTTGCCGTGTCTTATGGCGGCAATGGAACAGCCGTTACCCAGGTGACAGGTTATTATTTTTAAGTTTTCTATATCACAACCCATAAGTTCTGCGCAGCGGTCACTGACAAATCGGTGGGAGGTACCGTGGAAACCATAACGGCGAATATTATACTTTTCATAATACTCATAAGGGATTGGGAACATATAAGCTTCCGGCGGCATGGTTGAGTGAAAAGCATTGTCAAAAACCGCAACCTGCGGAACTTCTTTGCCAAAAACCATCATGCAGGCTTTAATGCCTTGAACATGTGCCGGATTATGCAAGGGGGCAAGGTCGCTTAAACCTTCAATCTTACTTAAGACATCATCGGTGATCAAAACACTTGAATTGAAAATGGCGCCGCCTTGTACAACTCTGTGGCCCACCGCAACAATTTCCGTCAAGGAATCAATAACCTTTGCCGCTCCGGTTGTGAGAGCTTTCTCAACATCTAAAAAAGCCGCCGTATGGTCGGGCATGTCGATATCATAAGCAAAACTGCCGCCATTGCAGTTTCTGCCTTCAACATGGCCCCCTTGCCCTCCTATCCTTTCACAAACACCTTTTGCCATGGTGTTTTCTTTCGTCATGCTTATGAGCTGATACTTCAAAGAAGAACTGCCTGCGTTGATAACTAAAATTTTCAATTAACTCTGCCTCCGTTTAATATTTACTTGAATCTATTTTCTACCTCATATATTATATAGAGGCAAGCCCTACAATTCAAGTTTAAAATAGTTCTAAAAACAAGCTCAAATAATAATGGGGTGAATTTAATGAAAGAAATCTTTCCAAGCATTTCGGCAATTCGTTACGAGGGTCCCAAGTCTAAAAATCCGTTTGCATTTAAGTATTACAACCCCGAAGAAAAACTGGGTGCAAAAACCATGCGCGAACAACTTAAGTTTGCTGTTTCTTATTGGCACACATTATGTGGTAAGGGGACGGATATGTTTGGGGACGGCACGGCAGACAAAGATTTTGGCGGGGGCTCTGTCATGCAAATTTACAAGAACAAGGTATATGCAGCTTTCGAAATAATGGAAAAACTTGATATTGATTATTTTTGCTTTCATGACCGCGACATTGCACCCGAGGCAGATACACTTGCAAAAACCAATGAACGATTGGATGAAATTGTGCCAATAATCGAAGACCTCATGAAGGAAAAAAACAAAAAACTTCTGTGGGGGACGGCAAATTTGTTCAGCAATCCACGCTATATGCACGGTGCCGCTACCTCTTGCAATCCGGAAGTGTTTGCCTTTGCCGCAGCTCAAATCAAAAAAGCGCTTGAAATTACTCAAAGGCTTGGCGGTCAAGGCTATGTTTTTTGGGGCGGGCGTGAAGGTTATGAAACCCTTCTTAATACAGATATGAAGCTTGAGCTTGACAACCTGGCACGCTTGCTTCGTTTGTCTGTTGATTATGGCAGGCAAATTGGCTTTGAAGGTGATTTCTATATAGAGCCTAAGCCAAAAGAGCCTACAAAACACCAGTATGATTTTGATGTTGCAAGTGTTTTGGCCTTCTTGCGTGCCTACGGGTTAGAAAACGATTTTAAGATGAATGTTGAAGCAAATCACGCCACTTTGGCAGGGCATACCTTCCAACATGAGCTATGTTTGGCTCGAATTAATGGCGTTTTTGGTTCTATTGATGCAAACCAAGGGGATATGTTATTGGGATGGGATACAGACCAATTCCCTACAAATGTATATGAGGCAGCGCTGTGCATGACAGAAGTGTTAAAAGCCGGTGGCTTTACCAAGGGCGGCTTGAATTTTGATGCCAAGGCTCGCCGAGGTTCTTTTGAACATGCTGATATTTTTCATTCCTACATAGCGGGCATGGACACCTTCGCTTTAGGCCTGCGCCTGGCTTATAAAATAAAAGAGGACGGTCGAATTGATGACTTCACAGCCAACCGATATGCCGGTTACAAGAGCGGACTTGGCAGTGATATTGTAAGCGGCAAGGTTACAATGGAAGATCTGGAAGCCTACGCCTTGGAAAAAGGTGATGTCATTTCTACACTCAAGAGTTCCGGCCAAGAATATCTTGAAAATGTTATGAATTCCATTATGTTTAGTTAAAACCGACAATGCAGCTAACTTTTTACAAGGGAGGCAAGTATGGAACATTTAATTGGTATAGATATCGGCACTTCAGCTACAAAAACGGTTTTATTTAACGCAAAAGGTGAAATCGTGGCCGAATCTTCGGCCGAATACCCCTTATACCAGCCGCAAAACGGTTTTGCGGAACAAGAGCCTTCAGACTGGTGGGAGGCCACGCTTTCAAGCCTTAAGGCGGTAATGGATAAAAGCGGAGTCGCCAAAGAATCGGTTATGAGCATAGGGCTGTCGGGCCAAATGCATGGCTTGGTTATGCTTGATATTCAGGGGAAGCCCCTACGCAGATCCATCATTTGGTGCGATCAAAGGACGGCGGATGAGTGTGAGGAAATAAATCAAAAAGTAGGGCGGGAAAGGCTTATAGAAATAAGTGCAAATCCGGCCCTTACAGGTTTTACGGCATCTAAAATACTTTGGGTGCGCAATAACGAAGCAGATATTTATGATAAATGCCGCCATATTTTGCTTCCCAAAGATTATGTCCGCTATATGTTGACGGGTGAATTTGCTACGGAAGTGTCGGATGCATCGGGCATGCAATTGTTGGATATACCGGCCCGTAAATGGTCGGATGAGATTTTATCTAAACTTGATATAGACAAATCGCTTTTAGCAAAAGTATATGAATCCCCCCAAGTTACCGGCGGTTTAAGAGAAGAAGCTGCAAAGCTTACGGGCTTAAAGGCAGGCACACCGGTGGTTGGTGGGGCAGGGGACAATGCAGCGGCGGCAGTCGGCACGGGTGTTGTAAGTGACGGCAAGGCCTTCACAACCATAGGCACAAGCGGTGTTGTTTATGCCCATTCATCTAAAGTGACAATAGATCTAAAGGGTCGTGTTCATACCTTTTGCTGCGCAGTTCCCGGCGCCTGGCATTTAATGGGTGTTACACAAGCCGCCGGTCTTTCACGCAAATGGTTTCGTGATAATTTTTGCTCCGATGAAGTTGAGGCGGCAAGGGGTACTCAATATGACAGCTATGACTTGATGGATGCAAAAGCGGCTTCATCATCCATAGGTGCCAATCGTTTAATATACCTGCCCTATTTAATGGGTGAGCGTACCCCTCATTTAGATGCTTGGGCCCGTGGTGTATTTTTTGGCCTGTCTGCTATGCATACCAAGGCCGATATCCTGCGGGCCTTACTTGAGGGTGTATCTTTTTCACTTAAGGATTGTTTGACGGTTCTGGAAGAAACGGGGGTTAGTATCAGTGACATGGCCCTGTGCGGCGGCGGTGGGAAGAGTGAACTTTGGCGGCAAATTTTGGCAGATATATATGCCTGCCCGGTTAAAACAGTTCGGTCAAAAGAAAGTGCTGCCCTTGGCGCGGCAATTTTAGGAGGCGTTGGTGTAGGGATTTACCCAAATGTAGCCGACGCTTGCAAGGACTTGGTGGAATACGGCAGTATTTATGATCCTGTTTCAGAAAATACGGATGAATACTTAAAGTTTTATGAAATATATAAAGATTTATATCCGCGGATGAAAGACAGCTTCAAACGATTAGGGTCTGTGTGAAGAATTTTGAAGGTGAAAAATGTCAGTAGCAGCTATTGTAGCCGAATATAATCCCTTTCATAAGGGGCACGCCTATCAGCTTGAAAAAACAAAGCAGGCGGGTTTTGAGCAAGTTGTTGCGGTTATGAGCGGCAATTTTGTTCAGCGCGCCGAGCCTGCCTTAATGAATAAGCATGCCAGGGCCAAGGCCGCGGTAAAAAACGGGGTTGACCTGGTAATCGAATTGCCTACACCCTGGGCCACTGCCGGTGCTATGTTTTTTGCACGCGGTGCCATTCATTTATTGGGGTCTCTGGGTTTTGTGGACACAATCAGTTTCGGTAGCGAAAGCGGGGACACAAAGCTTGTTAAAAAGGCGGCCCGGGCCGTGGATTGTGCAAGTGTAAACAGCGGGCTCATAGGTGAACTGATGGCGCAAGGCAACAGCTTTGCCCGTGCGCGCGCCCTGGTGGTAGAATCTTTGTTTGGGCCCCAAATCGCTCAAGTTTTGGCAAGCCCAAATGATAACCTGGCACTTGAGTATGTTCGTGCCGCCGAGACCTTGGGCTTGCACTTTGATTTCTTGGCGACAAAGCGAAAGGGGGCGGGGCATGATCAAGCGGGCATATTTGAGGGTTTTGCCAGCGCTTCGCAAATACGGCAAAATGTTGCCTTGGGTGAGAGCATTGAAGCCCTCTTACCGGCCGCATCTTATGAAGTTTTTAAAGAAGAATTTGAAAATTTTAGGGCATCGGCCGATTATAAAAAGTTGGAAGCGGCCGTCTTATATGCTCTGCGCTCTAAAACAGCTGCCGACATAGCCAAAGTGCCGGATATTTCTGAAGGAATTGAAAATCGCATACATTTTGCCGCAAGCCAAGCAGTAAGCTTGGAAGATTTATTTGAAAAAGCCAAAGCTAAAAGATACAGTCATGCAAGAATAAGGCGGATTGTATTGCATGCGTTTTTAGGCATAGAGGCAAGCCAAACCGAAGGGCTGCCACCCTACATAAGAATTTTAGCCATCGGTGATGGGGGAAAATCGCTTTTAAAGCAGGCTGCCCAAAGCGCCAAGCTGCCCCTTGTGATGCGGGCCGCCGATGTCAAAGGGCTGGATGAAAAATCAAAAGCGCTTTTTGCCCTGGAAAGCCGTGCGACGGATATATATAACATCAGCTTGCCGAAAATCTTACCGTCAGGCAGCGATTACAGGGCTGAAATTTTTGTTTCTTGATTTTTGGGGAGGGAATAATGAGGCTTGAGTTGAGGGTAATTAGCGACAGAGGCCGGCAAAAATTTACAATTGAGGCCGGCGAAAACCTTCTGGATGTTTTAAGTCGTTACGGATACGATATAGGGGCCGTTTGTGGGGGTAAGGCAAGCTGTTACAAATGCAAGGTTGAATTTGTAGACCCCGTGAAGCCACCGACTCCCAAAGATATAAGCGGATTGAGCAAAAAAGAGCTTGATGAAAATATAAGGCTGGCCTGTGCAAACTTTATTTGGGAAGACAGCACCGTCAGGGTGAAAGACGCTTCAAAAATGGAAGTTTTATTGGCAGCAAAAGAGCCTGAAATTCGGCAACAAAGCACATCGGGCCATGAGCACCTTGTGGTGGACATAGGCACGACTACCCTGGCCTTGGTTTTGGTAGACAGCAGCGGCAAGGTGATAGAGGCGCATGGCCGGAAAAATGCACAAGCGCCTTACGGGGCCGATGTAATTTCACGCATTAAACATGCTTCCCAAGGCGGTTTGCCCGACTTAAACAAGGCAATAATCGGGCAAATAAATCTAATCTTAAAATCAATGAAAAATCTAAACCTTGATCGCCTTACTTCCATGACGGTGCTGGGCAATACAACAATGCTGCATTTGTTTTTGGGTAAAGACTGTTCGGGCTTGGGCTTTCACCCTTATCAAGGTGAATTTCTGGCCACACAAGAAACCCGAGGGAAGGCTTTGGGTTTGGATCTTGATTTGCCGGTAAAAACAATGCCCAACATTTCAAGTTTCGCGGGTTCGGATTTGACCGCCGGTATTTTAAGCCTGACGGATAAGAGTGAAAAATACAAGCTTTTGGTTGATCTGGGCACCAATGCGGAGATAGCACTCTTTAAGAAAGATAAGTTTTTCGCCGCTTCTGCAGCCGCAGGTCCGGCTTTTGAAGGTGCAGGTATTAAGCAGGGCATGCCCGCCATAGCGGGTGCAATCAGCTCTTTCAGCTTGGTCAACGGTGTAACACGGATTAAAACAATCGGCAACCTCTTACCTGTCGGAATTTGCGGTTCGGGTCTTATTGACATTGTAGCTCAATTGCTGGAAAATCGTCTTCTGGACGAGACCGGGCATATGTTGCTGGGTCCGCAATTTGAAGTGGCGGAAAATGTTTATATCTATGCGGAAGATATTAGGGAAATGCAGTTGGCCAAAGCGGCAATAGCGACAGCGGTGGACATGTTGATCGCGGCCGCCAATGTGGATTTTGACGATATAGAAAAGGTATATTTGAGTGGGGGCTTCGGCTCTTATATAAACGCCGCAAATGCCGCTCGTATAGGGCTTATACCAAAAGAATTGAGCGATAAAATAAAAGTCGCAGGCAACACAGGCTTGTCTGGTGGCATACTTTTTGCGACAGATGAAAAAAAACGAGCACTGGCCGAAAAAATAGCGGCAAGTGCTACTTATATAGATTTGGCCCAAAATGCCGAGTTTTCCCAAAAATATATTGATTACATAATGTTTTAATTTATTCAACCGGGCTGCCGTAACAAAAGTCGGCATCCGATTCTTCAATAAAAACCTTGCAAAAACTGCCGGCTTCCGGGTGCCCGTCCCTTATTTTCACAGGGGTATAGTTGGCAGAGAAACCTTGAGCATAACCTTGTCGGTCTTCACCCTCCACAAGTATTTCAAGAGTCCGCCCAAGTTGGCTTTCTAAAAAAGCAGAGCGTATATCTTTTGCCGCCGCAGCCATTTTTTGGCTGCGTTCTTCCTTTTGCACCTTGGTCAGCCGCTCTTTCATTTTGGCGGCAGCCGTTCCGGGGCGCGGGGAATAGGGGAAAACATGTACTTTTTCAAAAGCCATATGCCTTACAAAGTTTAAGGATTCTTGAAAATCAAACTCGCTCTCACCGGGGAAACCAACCATTACATCGGTTGTTATGGTGCAGTCTTCAAAGCTTGAGCGTAAACTTTTGCAAATCTCCTCATACTCTCGGGTCGTGTAGCCTCGGTTCATGTTTTTAAGGGTTTTGTTGCATCCGCTTTGCAAGGAAAGATGAAAGTGTGGGCAAAGTTTTGTGAGGCCTGCTAATTTGCTTATGAGCCGCGCGGTCATAGCTTGCGGTTCCAGTGAACCCAAGCGAACGCGTTTAATAGCGTCAAAAGCACAAGCGGCTTCAACCGCCTCGTAAAGCGATGCACCCAAATCGCTGCCATAGGCAGAAAGGTTTATTCCGACCAAGACCAGTTCTGAAAAGCCGGCAGAGGCAAGGGAACTCATTTCTGCCTTTAATTTTTCCAAAGGCTTTGAACGGACTCGACCGCGAGCGTAAGGTATTATGCAATAAGAGCAAAATCGGTCACAGCCGTCTTCTATTTTAAGGACGGCGCGGCTGCGTTGGTTGAAGCCTTTAATGGCAGTATCACCGAAGAGGTCACCGCTTTTGTGCGGTGAAATCAGGGTTCGCCCTTGGCCGAAAACAAAATATTCTTCTATTAGTTCAAACAAATCATCATAGTTACGGTTGCCCATGATAATATCGGCCTGGGGCAAAGAGGCGGAACTTTCCGGGTAGGCTTGCGGCATGCAACCTGTCAAAATCACCAAGCTGTCGGGGCTCTGTTTTTTAAATCTGCGTACAGCCTGCCTGGTTTTTCTATCGCTTTCTGCGGTAACCGTGCATGAGTTAACTATGTAAATATCGGCAGTTTCACCCACAGGCACAAAATCGTAGCCCTCGGCGGCAAAAGCTTCCAACATTGCCTGGCTGTCATATTGGTTGACCTTGCAACCCAAAGTATAGAAAGAAACCTTCATAATAAACTCCAGTCAAATACATTGCCTTGATTATACAATAAAGCTCAAAAGCCTTCAATCGGCCCTCCCTAAAAGTAAGTGTCAAGTAAACATTGGCAAAATA
>LSQX01113768.1_pt1 | contig 18496 bp, 15 predicted proteins | sample 654561 | NCBI WGS metagenome assembly LSQX01 (sample SAMN04489861, study PRJNA283612) | anaerobic digester metagenome | isolation source: 4 biogas reactors fed with cattle manure at either 37C or 55C with and... | place: Denmark: Kongens Lyngby | collected 2014
CTTCCTGTTAACGATATAACTCTTGATGATATCAAAAAAATTGATTTAACCGATTTATACGGTTTTTTATCCTATACAAGCCGTGAACTTAACAATACGGCTGTTACACGAGCCCGTAAAGTTGCGTGTCTTAGATCCTTTTATAAATACTTGCATACCAAGGTCAAGCTTATAGATTACAATCCTGCTGCAGAGCTGGATTCTCCTAAGACTGTAAAAAGACTTCCCAGGTATTTAAGTCTGGAAGAAAGCGTTAACCTGCTTCAAAGTGTCAACGGAAAGAAAAATGTCGCACGCGACTATGCCATTTTGGTACTGTTTATGAACTGCGGTCTGCGATTGTCCGATTCCAGTATAAATATTGATAGTATTAAGGATCGTGACACTTTAACAGTAATTGGAAAAGGAAACAAAGAACGAACAGTTTTTTTAAACCAAGCTACATATGAGGCCATTGAAGATTATATTCAAGTTAGACCTAAGGATAATTCAGATAATAAAGCCCTATTTATAGGAAAGAAAAAAGGCCGTTTAGGTAATCGTGGTATCCAATATATGATAGAAAAGTACTTAAAATTAGCCGGTTTAGATACAGATATTTACTCTGTACACAAGCTAAGGCATACAGCAGCTACTCTCATGTATAAGTATGGCAACGTTGATATTAGAGCTTTACAAGAGATTCTAGGCCATGAGTCTGTAGCAACTACACAGATATATACCCATATAGATAATAAAAGATTAAGAGAAGCTATTAATAGTAACCCATTAGCCAATAGAAAGAAAAATGAACCTAAAGATTAGTCTTTAGGTTCATTTTTTTCCATCTATTATAGGAACTTTTATTTTGTCTCCTGGGTAGATTGATACTGTTTCTAAATGGTTTAATTGCCTTATATTATAAATCATTTCTCTTACATCGTAGCTTTGAGGAGTAAATTCCACAGCTATATACCAAAGTGTATCTCCTTCAGCCACAATAACTTCTTCGTATGGAATATCTACAGGATCACTGTAAGCCCTTGCTGTAGACAATAAAGTACTTGTGAAAATCCCACCGATAATTAATGTCAGTGTTAAAAAAGTATAAAATCTAATTTTGTTGGTTATTCTATATCTTTTCTTTTTCATATTTTTACACCTCGCACATTAGTTCTGAACAAATGTTCTATTAACTATATTCTATAGGAACGTTCGTTCTTTGTCAACCCTTTTTATGAAAATAAAGAACTAATGTTTGATTTATTTTTAAGTCTATGTTATACTAAACAAAAGTTAGCAATTACAATTATTCTAATCACAATTGAGAGGTGTTTTATTATGTATGATGATTTAAATCAAAAGCAGGTTGAAATTTTACTTTATATAAAAAATGAAATACAGCGTCAAGGCTACCCACCTGCAGTTAGAGAAATATGTAAAGGCGTACATATTAAGTCTACTTCTACTGTACATGGGCATTTGGAAAAGTTAGAAACTAAAGGCTATATTAGAAAAGACCCTACTAAACCAAGAGCAATTGAAATCTTGGATAAAAATGATGATTTTCTTTTAATTAGAAAACGAACCGTTGATATACCAATAGTTGGTAGAATCACTGCTGGTGTTCCTATTTTAGCTGTAGAAAATATTGAAGACACCTACCCTGTTCCCTTAGAATTAGTGGAAGGTCATGATGTATTTATGCTTGCAGTACAAGGCGAAAGTATGATAGATGCTGGTATCCTTGATGGAGACTTAGTCTTAATTAAAGAACAAAGAACAGCTATGAATGGAGATATTGTAGTAGCTTTACTTGGTGAAGATGCCACTCTAAAAAGATTTTTCAAAGAAAAAGATCGTATTAGATTGCAGCCTGAAAATCAATTTATGGAACCAATATATTCTACAGATGTTTCAGTTTTAGGTAAAGTTATAGGACTATATAGAAAATTGTAAAAAAATTAGCACTTCATATTAAATTATGAAGTGCTTTTTTATATACTTATTTTAATTTTATTAAATCTTTTGCATATAAATTACTCATGGACTTTAAAACACCTAGTTTACAATGCTCATAGGTAAGTCCACCTTGATAGTATGCAAAATATGGTTCTCTCATAGGTCCATCTGCACTTAATTCTATAGATGAGCCCTCAATAAATCCACCTGCAGCCATTACTACCTTGTCTTCATAACCTGGCATTTCCCATGGTTCTGGTGTAATATATGAATCAACAGCAGAAGCACTTTGTATTCCTTTACAAAACTCTACCACTCTTTCTCCAGTTAAAAGTTCAACACCTTGGATTATATCACTTCTTTTATCATCTACAGCTGGGACAACTCTAAAACCTAAATTACTATATACAATTGCAACTAATAGAGCTCCTTTCACAGCTTCTGATACTATATGAGGCGCTAAGAATAATCCCTGTAATGTGGTTCTAGTAGTACCAAATGTAAGGCCACATTCTTTTCCTATACCAGGGGCAGTACTTCTATTTGCTACTTGTTTTATTAAATTAGATCGGCCTACTACATAACCACCTGATAGTGCTATTCCCCCACCTGGATTTTTAATTAATGAGCCAGCCATAATATCAACACCTACATCAGTAGGCTCTTTCATTTCAAGAAATTCTCCATAACAGTTATCTACAAATATTATCACTTCTGAATTATAGTCTCTTATGGATTGTACAGCTTCTTCTATTTCATCAATGGTTAAAGCTCTTCTATCACTATAACCAGTAGATCTTTGTATGCCAACCATTTTTGTTTTAGAAGTAATAGCTTTTTTTACTAAATCTAATTGTATTTTATTATTCTCTAAGGGTAATTCATTATAAGCTACACCATAATCCATTAAAGTACCTGTAATATCTCCTTCTAGTCCTATAACGCTAAGCAATGTATCATAAGGAGTCCCTGTAATGTACAAGAGCTCATCTCCTGGCTTAAGCAGAGCAGATAGGGCTAATGTTATAGCATGAGTACCTGAAACGATTGTAGGTCTCACTAGTGCATCCTCAGTATTAAACACTTTTGAATATATTTGTTCAGCTTTGTCTCGACCTACATCCCCATAGCCATATCCAGAAGTCCAGTGAAAATCTGTAGAGCTAAGTCTACATTCTTGCATAGCAGCTATTACTTTATATTGATTATACTCTTTAATCCCATCAATTAACTGAAACTTATGGGAGATTAATTTTTCTTTATCATCTACATATTCTACTAGCTCATTATTTATCTCAAATTTATTATATAATATTTCTTTAATATACTGATTCATTATACACCATCCATTTTTTAATGTATTAATTTATGTCTAAATCTAAATGACTAATTGGAATGATTGTAGAAATAGCATGCTTATAGACAAGTTGTTGTTGATCTTGGCTCACTAAAACAATTGTATAATTATCAAATCCTTTTACCACACCTTTAATTTGATAACCATTAATTAAAAACACAGTAATACCAATATTCTCTTTCCTAGCTTTGTTTAAAAATTCATCTTGTAAATTCATAGATTTATTCAACCGAATTCCTCCTTTAATCTATAGTTAAGTTCTCTACAATATAATTACTAATATGATTGCATACATCTATATTATTATCATATTCATCAATATTAATCCACTTTATTCTTTTATCTCTTCTAAACCAGGTTAATTGTCTTTTAGCATAATTTCTACTACCTTTTTTAATTAGCTCAATAGCCTCTTCTAGTGTAATCTGATTTTCTAAATACATGATTATTTCTTTATACCCTATGGCTTTTAAGGCTACTAAATCTGGACTATAACCCATCTCTAAAATGCTCTTTACTTCATCCACAAGCCCACTTTCAAACATGGCATCTACTCTGTGATTTATTCTTTCATAAAGTTGGCTTCTATCCATATTTAAAGCTATATATACTAAATTATAGTCTTCATTCATCACTCTAAAATTCTTATTGTGCTCTGACATAGTCTTACCCGTAGAATCATAAATTTCTAAGGCTCTCATAGTTCTTTTTTTATCCTTAAGGCTGATTTTTTCTCCACTTATAGGATCAATTTTCATTAATCTTTCATGTAAATATTCATTACCAAATTGCTCTATAAGAGATTCATATTCAGATCTTAAGTCTTCATTAGGTGGAATTTCTGCAAAATCTAAGTTATAAACCAAAGAATTTACATATAACCCTGTCCCCCCTACTACTATTGGTAATTTACCCTTTTCATTAATCTCCCCAATATGACTTTTAGCCATATACTTGAAATCAGATACTGTAAAGCCCTCATCCGGTGAGATAATATCTATCATATGGTGAGGAATACCCTTCATTTCATCTTTTCTTACTTTTGCAGTTCCTATATCCATATGTTTGTATATCTGCATTGAATCTGCAGATATTACTTCCCCATTATGCTTTATGGCCAAATTAACCCCTAAATCACTTTTTCCTATGGATGTGGGTCCTACTATTATACATAAGTTTTCCTTCAATTCTATCATCCTATTCTTAAAAATTGCTTCTCAATATCTTTTTGGGATATTTCAATCATAATTGGTCTACCATGAGGACAAGTATATGGATTATCACATGCTTTTAAATCCTTAAAAAGCGTAATTATTTCTATATCACTGAGTCTATCTCCAGCTTTAATAGCTGCAGAACAGGCTAGTTTCATGATTTTTTCTACCTTCATATCGTAATTGCTTTTTAAATCTTTTTTAATATTATCTAGAATTTCTAAAAACAAACTTCTAGCATTAGGTTCTCCAAATATTAGTGGAACTCCTCGTAATGCTATACTTAAAGCTCCAAATTCTTCAATATCAAAACCAAGTTTTATGAAAAAGTCAAAGTTAGACATTACTTCATCCATTTCACTATTAGTTAATTCTATTATTTCGGGAGCAATTAATTGCTGAGTATTTACCCCTTCCCTAGAAAATTCATCTAAATATCTTTCATACATTATTCTCTCATGTGCAGCATGTTGATCTATAAAATATAGAGCTGTTGATTGTTTATTTTCCGCTACAATATAGGTTCCAAAAGCTGTACCAATAGGATTAATATCCCCTAATACATCTCCAATTTTTTGTTCTTCAAATACTTCTTCTTTTAAGAACTCTACTTCTGTATATTCCTCTACATTTGGAGTATCTTCTTGGAAGAATTTATAACCTTCAAATACAATATTACCCATTTCTACACTGCTTTCTACATTGTCCATCACTTCAGATTTATCTGAGCTATAATCTTTCACTACTATATCATCATATACATTTACTTCTTTAGTTGTAAATAATTCAGTTAATCCCTTACTACTATCCTCTTTTTCCTCTTTAAATCCCATTTTCGGCACATATAAGGAGCTTTGTAATGCTCTTTTTACAATATTACTTATAATTCCATGGATATTTGTAGAAGTAACAAATTTAACCTCTTGTTTGGTTGGGTGAATATTCACATCTATATGAGCTGGATTCATTTCTATATAAAGTATAAAAACAGGAAATCGATTTAATGGAATTAGGGACTTATATTGATGGTCTATGACAGAAGAAATACCATAATCCACTATATATCTTCCATTAATATACAGGTATTGGTGGGCTCTATTACTTCTATATAAATTGTGGTTTGAAATATACCCAAATATTTTTACATCATCATTTTCAAACTCTATTTCTACTAAATCTTTGGAAAAATCTTTCCCTAGTATTTGATATATATTATCTTTTAAGGAAGAATTACTCTTAGTTTGTAGTACCACTTTATTATCTCTTATAAATTTAAAACCCTTATTATAATTCCCAAGTGCAAGTTTATATACTATATCACTAATATGATTGCCTTCTGTTTTCTCATTTTTCATAAAGTTTTTTCTAACCGGTAAGTTGTAAAACAAGTCCCTAACTATCATTGTGGTTCCCTTAGGACAGCCTATACTTGACATAGATTGAATAATACCTTCCTCTACAATAGCTTCTATACCTGCTTGTGGGCTTTTGGTTTTTGTCAGAACTTCTACCTTTGCTACACTGGAAATACTGGACAAGGCCTCACCTCTAAAGCCCAGGCTCATTATACTATAAATATCTTCAATAGTTCTTAACTTAGATGTGGAATGTCTTTGAAATGCTACTTTTAAATCTTCTTCATCAATTCCATCTCCATCATCAGTGATTCTAATATAGGATTTTCCACCTTCAATTATTTCAATTACTATATTATCTGAATTTGCATCTATTGAATTTTCTACTAATTCCTTTACTATAGATGCAGGCCTTTCTATTACTTCACCTGCAGCGATTTTTTGTATAGTTAAATTATCTAATATTTTAATTTTCCCCATTATGATCTCCCTTTAGGTTTTTTGCATCTTCCACCAGGTTATTAAGCATATTTAATGACTCTATAGGAGTTAGGCTTCCTATATCAATTTTACTTACCCTATCTAGGTAATAATCTTTTTTATAATCTAGTAAATTTAATTGTTTTAATGGATCTACCTTTGTATCATTTATATTAATTTGATGACTTCCTTCAATTAATAATAATATTTCATTGGCTCTTTTGATTATATCTTTGTTAAGCCCTGCAAGTCTTGAAACCTGAATTCCATAGCTTTTATTAGTGCTACCAGGAACAACTTTTCTTAAAAAAACTATATCTTCACCCTTTTCTTCTGCTACTATGGTTAAGTTTACAATACCTTTTATATTTTCTTCTAGTTGTGTTAATTCATGGTAGTGTGTAGCAAATAGGGTCTTTGCTTTTATAACTCCAGCTATATATTCTGCCACAGCCCAGGCTATACTCAAGCCATCAAAAGTACTGGTACCCCTTCCTACTTCATCTAGTATAATCAAACTGTCACTGGTAGCATACTTAATAATATTTGAAACTTCATTCATTTCAACCATAAAAGTACTTTCACCTTGTGACAAGTTATCAGAAGCCCCTATTCTAGTAAATATTCTATCTACTAATGATATGTCTGCTGACTTTGCTGGTACAAATGAACCTATTTGACATAATAAAGTAATTATTGCAATTTGCCTCATATAAGTGGATTTCCCAGCCATATTTGGCCCAGTAATTATCTGAACCATATTCTTTTTTGTATCTAATAAGGTATCATTTGGAACAAATAAGTTGTTTTCTATATTTTTTTCTACTACAGGGTGTCTTCCCTCTTCGATTTTTATATATCCCTTTGTATTAATATTAGGTCTTACAAAATTATTTTTATATGCCACATAGGCAAATGTATTTAGTAAGTCTACTATTGATATTTGCTTACTAGTATTTTGTAATCTTATAATTTCATTTTTAATCTTATTTCTTATGTCTTGGAATATTTGGTATTCCATTTCTAAAGCTCTTTCATCTGCACCAAGTATTTCTGATTCCATACTCTTTAATTCATCAGTATAATACCTTTCAGCATTGACTAAAGTCTGCCTTCTAATAAAATAATCTGGTACAGAGCTGGTGTTTGATTTTGTCACTTCAAAAAAATACCCTGCAATTCGGTTATATCCTATTTTTAGATTTTTAATACCAGTTTTATCTCTTTCTTTTGCCTCTAAATCTCCTAACCATTGCTTGCCCTTTAAGCTGCTTTCTCTAATTTTATCTAATTCAGCACTATAACCTTTTTTAATCAATCCCCCATCTTTAACTCCAATAGGAGGGCTTTCTTCAATAGCACCATCTATTATTTGGAATATATCCTCTAGGGCATCCATATCTTTGGAAATCTGGATTAGTTCACTACAATCAGTTAGAGTTAATATTTTTTTTAATTCTGGTAATATGGATAGGGAATTTTTCAAACTTATAAAATCTCTACCATTACAATTACCAGTAGTTACTTTGCTTGAAATTCTTTCTATATCATAGACAGTCTTTAATAAATCTCTAACTTCATCAAGAATAATTAAATTCTCTGTAAAGTACTGGACTACATTTAACCTATAATTGATTTTATCCATACTAATAAGGGGCTGTTCTAGCCAGTTTTTTAAAAGTCTTCCTCCCATGGCAGTGGAAGTCTTGTCAAGTATATGGATTAAAGCTCCCTTTTTATCTCTAGACATTATGGTTTCATGTATTTCTAAGTTTGCTCTAGTATTAATATCCATTACCATATAGTGTTGAGGCTCGTAATAAGTTAATTGATTTATATGGTCCAATGTGTTCTTTTGTGTTGCATATAGATATTCTATTAATTTATTAGTAGCTAGTATAGAGTACATTTTGTCCTTTATCTCTAAATCTTCATGAGATTTAACCTTGAATAATTCTAAAATATTAGTATCGTGCTTTTCTAAAAGATTTACATCTTCATAAACATTAATAAAAGGATTTATTTTATTTTTAATAGTCTTCATATTTCTATTGTTTTCAGTAAATGTCTTGTTACATATTATTTCCGAAGGGAAAGTTTTACCTAATTCATCCAATACAAAGCTATAAATATCTGCTACTTCTCCCAGGTATTCAGTTGTAAACATTTCACCAGTAGAATTATCAACATATGATAGACCTACTCCAAAATTATCCATATAAATAGACACTAAAAAGTTATTACTCTTAGCATCTAAGGCAGATGAATCTGTAATAGTTCCAGGAGTTACAACTCTTATAACATCCCTTTTAACTATACCCTTAGCAAGGGCTGGATCTTCTATTTGATCACATACTGCAACCTTATAACCTTTTTCAACAAGTCTGGCAATATAGCCCTCAGATACATGATGAGGTATTCCACACATAGGAACCTTAGCTCCCATTCCTCCAGCTCTTTTAGTTAAGGCTATTTCTAATTCTTTAGATGCTAAAATAGCATCATCAAAGAACATTTCATAAAAGTCTCCTAGCCTAAAGAAAAGTATTGAATCTGGATATTGTTCTTTTATTGTCATATATTGTTTCATCATAGGTGTTAAGTTTTCCAAAATATAACCTCCATAAATACTAAACTAAAATACCTTGTAAAGTAAAGGTTGTACAGCTTTCTATTTTAACAGGAACTATGGTACCAATTAAAGCAGGATCTCCTTTAAAATGAACTAACTTAGCATTTTCTGATCTACCACTTAAAAATTCCTCATTATTCTTACTTACTTCTTCTACTAAAACCTGTAAGGTTTCTCCAATCAGTTCTTCATTTTTCTCTAAACCTATAGGGTAAAGCATATCTAATAATCTATTGAACCTTTTGTGTTTTACATCATCAGGTACTTGTACTTTCATTTCAGCAGCTTTTGTGCCTTCCCTTGGAGAATAAAGAAAAGTATATGCAGAATCAAACTTACACTCTTGAACTAAATCAAGAGTTTCCTGGAAATCTTCTTCAGTTTCTCCTGGAAATCCTACTATAATATCCGTAGTAATGGCAATTTTAGGTTCAATCTTTTTTATCTTATGGATAATTTTCATATAATCTTCTTTTGTATATTTTCTGTTCATACTATGGAGTACTGAATTACTACCTGATTGAACTGGTAGGTGTAAGTGATTGCAAAGCTTATCCAGTTCTATATATGAATCTATAACATCATTAGATAAGTCCTTAGGGTGAGATGTCATAAATCTAATTCTCTCCAAACCCTCAATTTCATTTATGGCTTTTAAAAGATCTGCAAAACTATAGTCTCCACCTAATGTATTTCCATAGGAATTAACATTTTGCCCTAATAAGGTTACTTCTTTACACCCACTAGCAGCTAAAGCTTCTATTTCTTTTATAATGTTTTCTGGTTCTCTACTTTGTTCCCTACCTCTAACATATGGAACTATACAATAGGTGCAAAAATTATTACATCCATACATAATATTAACATAAGCCTTATAGGAATGTGTTCTATTGGCATCTATATTGTCTTCTATTTCTTTGTTTTCTTCTAATATATCTATAACAGTTTTACCTGTTTGCTTGTTGGAATAGATCAGTTGTGGCAATTTGTGAATATTGTGAGTTCCAAAGATTATATCAACATGTTTGTGCTTGCTAGTTATTACTTCTCTAACATCTTCTCTTTGCATCATACACCCGCATAGAGCTATTATTAAGTCTGGTCTACGTCTTTTTAAATCTTTAAGATGTCCCAATTGACCATAGACTTTTTCTTCAGCACTTTTTCTAATAACACATGTATTATATACTATAAAATCACTTTCTTCTATATCATCTGTAGGAGTATAACCCATATCTTCTAGTATCCAGCTAATCTTTTCCGAATCATGCTCATTCATTTGACAACCAAAGGTACTTATTGTATATTTTTTCATTCATTAATCACTCTCTTTCTAATATCTACTACTCCCTTTATTATACCATAAAATAAAGATAGAAGAGTAGATTAATCAACTCTTCTATTGAATCATCATCTTTATTAAATTTCCAAAGATTGGTTTAAAAATGCTATTAATAACTTTTTACAGTTTAAGATATCCTCTTTAGAAGCCATCTCCACTGTAGAATGAACATACCTGGTTGGTATGGAAATAACTCCTGAAGGAACTCCTGACTTATTCACATGAATAGCCCCTGAGTCTGTGCCTCCAAATTCTAGTACTTCCATTTGATAAGGTATATCATTATCTTTTGCCAAGTCTACTAATGTTTGTCTAATTTTAGGGTGAGTTATTAGAGAATTATCCTTTACTTTAATAGCAGCACCTTTGTGAAGTCCAATAGCAAATCTCTTAGCCTTAGGAGTGTCTCCATGAGCTGTTACATCTAATGCTATACCAATGTCTGGGTCTACACTATAAGCAGCTGTTTTGGCTCCTCTTAGCCCTACTTCTTCTTGAACTGAAAAAACAAAATACAAGTCATTTTTTGCTTCTTTTATTTCTTTAATAGCTTCTATAGCTATAAAGCAACCAACTCTATCATCTAAATATGGTGTAAATACTACATTATCATTTTCTACTAAATCTAAATGATAAATACATATATCACCAACATTTACTTTTTCTTCAGCTTCTTCTTTTGATTTTGCACCAATATCAATATACATATTTTCTAATTTTAATTTTGATATATCATCTACTGGCTCTGCAAATACAGCCCCAATAGTTCCGTTTTCAAATATAACCTGTTGGCTCAAAGAATTAAATGGAGAAATGCCACCAATATTAGTAAACCTAATAAACCCATTCTCATCTACATCTATTACCATAAGTCCTATTTGGTCCATATGAGCGGAGATCATAATCTTTTTACCAGTGCCCTTTTTTCTAGCAATCAAGTTACCCATTATATCAACTTGCATTTCATCTACATAATCTTCTATTTCAGCCTTTATAAATTCTCTTATAAGAGTTTCATTACTTGATGGTCCATATACTTTAACTATATCCTTTAATAATTGACTATTAAAATCCATTATTTTTCCTCCCTTTCAAACTCTTCCACAAGAGCCTTTGCTAATTTATAGGTGTTATTATAATCTTCTAAACTCATAACTGACACAGGTGAATGGATATATCTACAAGGCACTGAAATAGTGGTAGTTAAACAACCTGACTTTGAGGTGTGTATTTTACCTGAATCATTGCCCCCCATTGAAGTTTTCCTAAATTGGTATGGTATATTATCCCTTTTAGCTACTTCAACTACTTTATTCCTAAATTCTGGATTGTAGATTGTAGTTCTATCTATCATGGATATAGCAGGTCCCTTGCCTAATTGTGTAGGTACTAAATGAGTATCTAATTTAGGCATTTCATAGCATACAGTTCCTTCTAATATAATAGCTATATCAGGCTCTACTTCATATGCAGCAGGCCCAGCACCTACTAGTCCTACTTCTTCCATTACTGTAAATACAGCATAAAAACCTATATCTTTTATATCTTTAACTAGATTAACCAATATAGAACATCCTACCCTATTATCTAAAGCCTTGGCTTTAACTAAATTATCACCAAATTCTACATATGAACTATGGAAGCAAACATAATCACCTATATTTACAGATTTTTCAGCATCTTCTTTAGATTTGGCACCAATATCTATATATAAATCATCAATTTCTAAAGCATTTGTCCATTCATCTTTTTTTTGTAAATGAATAGGTTTTGCACCTATTACACCCATTATTTTTTCTTCACCAACTGTAACTACTTTAGAAACCAATATTCTCTTATCAATGCCTCCTACTGTCATAAACTTTAATAATCCAGAGTCATCTATTTCTTTTATAATAAAACCTATTTCATCCATATGTGCAGTTACCATTAGGGTTTTTGCATTTGGTCTTCCCTTTTTATAGGCAATTATATTTCCTATAGGATCAATTTTAATCTCGTCTACATGATCCTTTATTTCAGAAATTATTAAGTCTCTTACTTCTTTTTCATTACCAGATACTCCTGAGGCTTCAGTCAGTTTTTTTAATAGCATAATAATCCCTCCAATGAGTCATCCTTTATGGCACTAATAAAAAACGCCAATAACTTTCCTGAATTTTCTATATCTACCATATCTATAACTTCTACAGAGGTATGCATATATCGTAAAGGTACAGATAAGACCAGGCAAGGAATACCCTCTCTTGTAATTTGCATAGCTCTAGCATCTGTTCCTGTAGGCCCTGCATTTATTTCCATTTGATGAGGAATATTATATTCTTTTGCAACCTGGACTAACTTTTTCCTAAGTCCTGGATGAATATTACCGCCTAGTGTAATACCAGGTCCCTTACCTAATTCAATAGAATCAGATTTTTTTAATTCTGGGGTAGTACCAAAACCTACATCTACTGCAATACCAATGTCTGGATTAATATTATAAGCTGAAGTTAAGGCGCCAGCCATACTTACTTCTTCTTGTATAGTGGATACAAAGTATACATCTGCATCATGGTTTATATTTTCCAACTCTTTCATACACTGTAAAAGAACTGTGGTACCAGCTCTATCATCAATAGCTTTCCCTGCTATACGATTATTTTGAAGGTTGATAAATTCTCTATTTATGGTAATAGTATCTCCTATACTTATTTTCTCTAAAACTCCTTCTTTAGAAAGTCCTACATCTATGGTCATATCTTCCATTTTAATTGCTTTATTAGCATCTTCAGGATCTTGTAAATGGGGAGGTTTTGACCCTACTACTCCAAATATATCTTCTGTACCGTGAACCATAACTTCTTGACCTAATATAGTTCTAGGATCTACCCCACCAATACTGGTAAATCGTAAAAATCCATTTTCTTCAATATCTTTTACCATAAGTCCTATTTCATCCATATGGGCAGCCAACATTATCTTTATATTATCTTTATTTGAATTAGTTCCCTTTTTTAAGGCAATTATATTACCCATTCTATCTGTACTTATTTCATCACAATAGGGTTCAAAATTCTCAACAATATATTTATTTAGCTTGTGTTCATACCCTGATGGACCACTTGAATTTGAAAGCAATTCTAAAAATAATTTTGATTCCATTATTATCTCCTTTTTAAACAAAATTTGTAAATAGGTGAAAATTTTAGGCTTTAAACTGTTAAAATTCCTTAAAATTGAAGAAAGGATTATAACATTTCTTAGAAATATTATAATCCTTATACTTTATTCTTCTATAGTATCTTTACTGTCTAGTATATCTCCTATAGTCACTTCAGTGTCTTCAACAACTGGAGCTTGTTTTTCTTCAACTTCTTCCTCTTCTAAATCCTTCATACTTAAGCTAATTCTTCTTTCAGGTTCATTTACATCTATTATTTTAACCATGATTTTTTCACCATTTTTTAATACATCTGAAGGCTTATTAATATGTTCTTTGGAAATTTGTGATACATGAAGTAATCCATCTACTCCATCATTTAATCTTACAAATGCTCCAAAATCCAATAAATTAACTACTGTACCTTCAACTATGGATCCAACTTCAACATTTTTTTGGAATTTTTCCCATGGTTCTTCAATTGTTTGCTTTAATCCTAATGAAATTCTGTTTCTATCTTCATCTAAAGCTAAAACTCTAACTTCTACTTTTTCTCCTACTTTTACTACTTCTGAAGGATGCTTAATTCTATTCCAAGATAAATCTGATATATGAATTAAACCATCAACTCCTCCAATGTCTACAAAAGCACCAAAGTCAGTTAATCTTTGAACCACACCTTCTAGTAATTGTCCTTCTTCTAATTTTGCCCATACTTCTTTTCTCTTAATATCTAGTTCTTCTCTTTCTACTTCTTTTCTAGATAAAATAACTCTTCTTTTTTGTATATCAAAGTCTATAATTTTAACCTTGAATGTTTGCCCTTTAAATTGATTTAAATCAGTCACATATTGTGCAGATACATGTGAAGCAGGTATAAATCCATTAATGTCGTTTACTACTACAGTAAGTCCGCCTTTAACAGCATTAAGAACTCGAGCTTCTACTATATCTTTGTTATTAAAGTGCTCTTCTAATACTTCCCAGCCCTTCATATCATCAACACGTTTTGTTGATAATACAACATTACCGTCTCCATCATCTACTCTAACCACATATACGTCTATTATTTCCCCTTCTTTATAAAGGTCTTTTGGTTTTGCATCTGGATCTTTTGATAATTCATCTCTATTAATAATCCCATCAGATTTATAATTAATATTAACCATAACTTCTGTATCAGTTACGAATAATATTGTACCCTTAAGGACTTCACCTTTATGAATTCTAGTAAATGAACTTTCAATAGCTGCCATCATATCCATTGACATTTCTTCATCATTCATAGATGCTGGCGCTTCTTCTTCACTTACAACTTCTGCAGCTTCTTCTTTATCTTCATCAGCCTCTTCTATAGTTTCAGATGTAGTATCATCATGGCTAGTTTCTGCTGTATCTTGACTTTCCTTTGTATCTTCTGTTGTTTCATTATGGTCTTCATTATTTGTCATTTCTGTATCAGTTGTTTCTTCTGTCAGTTCCTTCTCTTCCATATCTGTTGTCATTTCCTTATCGTTTAAATTATCCATCGCCTTAACAGCCTCCTCAATAATCCAATCAGGTGTAGAAGCACCTGCGGTTATACCTATTGTATTAAATTTTGATACCTCTTGTAAAGATAAATCTCTAATTGTTTCTATATGAAATACATTTTTACAATGTCTTCTACTGATTTCACATAGTTTTAGTGTATTAGAGCTTTCATATCCACCTATAACTACCATAGCATCAACTAGTTTTGATACTTCTTCAGTAGAATTTTGGCGAACAGTAGTAGCATTACATATTGTGTTAAATATTTCTACATTTGTCATTTTGTCCCTTATAGCCCCAGAAATTTTCGAAAACTTTTCTAATGTATTGGTAGTTTGCGATACTACACATACTTTATCCAATAAGGGTAAGCTTTCTACTTCTTCAAGACTATTTACTATTATTGCTTCATTATTACAGTACCCATTAATTCCAATAACTTCTGGATGAGTATCCTTACCTATTATTATTATATTATACCCCTTATGGTAAAATTCTTCTACTCTTTTGTGAACAGATTTTACATATGGGCAAGTGCAATCTACTAAATCCAAATTATTGTGGATTATGGAGCTTTCCGTAGATTTTGGAATTCCATGAGATCTAACTATTATTCTACCTTCATCTATATTAGAAAATTCTTTAATAGTTTTTAATCCTCTTTCTTCCAATTTACTAACTAATTGTGGATTGTGTATTAGAGGTCCATAGGAATATATATTATTGGAAGACTTGTCTAATTCATCTTCTGTCATCTTTACTGCTCTTTTTACTCCAAAACAAAATCCTGCATTATCTGCAATAATAATTTTCAACCATTTTCCTCCTAATTATTATTAAGTCCATATATAGTCTTTAAAATCAACTTGCTTTTTTCTATATAATCTTCAGTACTCATTTTTACACCTGGTTCACTTACAATATCCATAGGTTTTCCTATATAAATATTAATTCTAGAAAATAACTTATAAGTGCTTTCTATACGTACTGGTAAAACTGGAGATTTTGCCCTTACACTTAGTAGTGCAACACCAGGTTTTACAGCATCTAAATCCATTTCTTTAACTCTAGTACCCTCTGGAAAAATACCTAATACTTCCTCAGCTTTTAAAACCTTTAATGAATTTTTAACAGCTCCTATATCAGATTGATTTCTATCTACTGGAAAAGCCCCCAGTTTATGTCCTAAATAATCTGTTATTTTATATTTAAATAATTCCTTTTTAGCCATCCAACGTATTTGTCTGGGAATTACTATAGATATAAATACTGGATCCAAATTATTTGCATGATTTGCACATAGGATAAATTTTCCACTAGATGGAACATTCTCTACACCATAAGTTTTAACTCTCCAAAGTATTCTAGCTACAATATTTAAAACAAATTTCAGCCCACTATAGAACAAGTTAATTACCCCCTTCTACAATTCGGATAATTTTATTAACAACTTCTTCTATAGATAAGTTATCAGTATTTATTAATATTGCATCATCAGCAAGTTTTAATGGTGCTATTTCTCTATTGCTATCTATATAGTCTCTTCTCTCGATTTCTCCAATGATTTGTTCTAGGGTAATATCTGTTTTACCATTTTCCCTTAATTCTTTATATCGCCTTCTTGCTCTTTCTTCAGGAGATGCGGTTACAAAAAACTTAAACTCAGCATTTGTAAGAACCACAGTGGATATATCTCTACCGTCCATAATAACTGATTTGGTCTTAGCCATTTCCTGTTGTAAGGATACCATCCCTTCCCTAACTTCTTTGATAATAGCAATATAAGAAACATTTTTATTTATTTCATTGTCTCTAATTTCCTTGTCTACTATTTCCCCATCTAAATATATATGATTATTATTAAAATCTATTGTAGTATCTTTGAAAACTTGGATAACTTCATCCATATTTTGTGGGTCTTTTCCATTTCTCATAACTTTTAAAGTAAGTGCCCTATACATAGCACCTGTATCAATGTATTCAAGGTTTAATATAGTTGCTATTCTTTTGGCCACAGTACTTTTCCCTGCACCAGCAGGTCCATCAATAGCAATAGAATAATTAGTATTCCTCATAGAGTTCCTCCTAATAAAACAACAACCACCATAGGTGGCTCTTATTTCATATAATAAAATAAAAATTATGCAAAATAGATTACAAGACTACTCTCTAATTATACCGTAAAACAGCCAAGTAAACAAGCTATTGTAGTGATATTTATATACTGCTTCCTGCCAAATGACCAGTTGAATAAGCTATTTGTAGATTATAGCCTCCAGTAAGGGCATCTACATCTATTACCTCTCCAGCAAAATATAAATTTGGAATTATTTTTGACTCCATAGTTGATGGATTAATTTGCTTTGTAGAAACTCCACCTGAGGTTATAATAGCCTCTTCTATCGGTCTAAAAGCTTTAAATTCCAGAGGGAAACCTTTTATAACTTGAACCAAATTCATTCGCTCTTCTTTGGTTATTTGGTTTACAGTTTTTTCTGGGTCAATACCAGATAATTTAATTACTGGATTAATTAATTTTTGTAATAGCAAGTCATTTAAAGCATTCTTTAATTGTTTGTTTGCATATAAGTCAAAATCTCTCAAAACTCTATTGTCCAATATTTCCATACTAAGTGCTGGTTTAAAATCTATTTCTAATCTTAGGTTCTTATCTAAATACTTGTTAATATGATTGCTAATTGATAATACAATTGGTCCAGAAATTCCATAATGAGTAAATATCATTTCTCCAAATTCTTCTTGAATCAATTTATTATTGGAAAAAGCACTTAAATTAACATTTTTTAATGAAACACCTTGTAACTCCTTAGTCCATTCACTTTGAATTTCTATTGGCACCAGAGAAGGCTTTAAAGGTATAATATTATGGCCTAATCTTTTAGCAAATAAGAATCCATCACCTGTTGAACCGGTTACTGGATAAGAAGCTCCACCAGTTGCTATAACTACTTTGTCATACTGGTGCTCTTTTCCATCAATTGTTAATATAAAATACTCATTGTTATGAAATATATTTTCTACATTAGATTTCAACATTATCTTAACATGATTCATATTTAAGAATTTTTCAAAAGCTTTGATTACATCAGAAGACCTATTGCTTTCTGGGAAAACCCTATTACCTCTTTCAATTTTCGTTTGAACCCCTAAGCTCTCCAATAGTTCAACAACATTTTCATTAGTAAATCCATAGAGGCTACTATATAAAAAGTTTTTATTGGTCACTATATTTTCCATTAGCTCTTCTATGGGCTCTGCATTGGTAATATTACATCTGCCTTTACCAGTAATAAATAACTTTTTTCCCAACTTATCATTTTTTTCAATTAATACTACATCTTTTCCCCTAGATCCTATTATTCCAGCAGCTAATATGCCTGCAGGACCTCCACCTATAACAGCAATTTTCTCACTCATAATATATCTTCCTTTTATTTATATTTTTTGATAGTAATTATTTTTCTTTTTGACTATATATA
>LSQX01023081.1_pt1 | contig 18492 bp, 14 predicted proteins | sample 654561 | NCBI WGS metagenome assembly LSQX01 (sample SAMN04489861, study PRJNA283612) | anaerobic digester metagenome | isolation source: 4 biogas reactors fed with cattle manure at either 37C or 55C with and... | place: Denmark: Kongens Lyngby | collected 2014
TCTGAGGCTGCTTACTTCAAATCGGTTTCAGCGCTGAAAGCCGGACACTCTTCAGGATACAGATTATTAGAGAATTTTATTGAACGCCATCCGGCAAGCCCCTATATGAATAATGCGCTTTTCAATCTCGGCGACTACCAGTTTGAAAGGAAACAGTATGCAGCTATGCTGAAAACATTTAGCGAAGTTGACCGGAATTCACTAACAGAATCCGAAAGGACAAAGCTGCAATACCAAAGCGGATATGCTCATTTAATGGCAGATAATACGGAAGAGGCACTGAGAGAATTTAATGTGGTTAAAAACTCAAACTCTGTTTACAGCAAGCCGGCAACATATTACTGGGCGCACATCATGTATCTGCAAGAAAACTATCAGTCGGCACTTGACGGATTTAAGCAATTGGAATCTGAGCCTGCTTACTCCAGAGTTATCCCGCTTTATGTGAGCCACATCTACTACAAGCAGCAACGCTATGAGGAGATTATCAGTTATACGGTTCCCATTCTAAATGAGGTGGAAGAAGAACATAAAAGCGAATTGTCAAAAATTGTTGGAGATTCATATTTTCACCTGCGCGAATATTCTCAGGCAATCCCATATCTTGAAGCCTTTCACCAGACGGCAGGAATGAAAACAAGGGAAGACAACTATCTGCTGGGATATTGCTATTACAGCACCGGTGCGTTTGACAAGGCAATCCCATTGCTGGAAAATGCATCAAAAGGCAAGGACGAAATGGCGCAAAATGCCTACTATCATTTGGCTGACAGCTACATCCGGGTGAATGAAAAGGAAAAGGCAAGGGTTGCTTTTGAGGCAGCTTCAGAATTTGATTTCAATGAGCGGATAAAGGAGGATGCATTGTTCAGCTATGCAAAACTTACCTATGAGCTCTCCTATTCTCCATTCAATGAAACCATTAAGGCTTTTGACAGATATATCACATTATATCCTAATTCTCAGCGGAATACAGAGGCATACCGCTATTTAACGCAGGTATTTATGGTTACACGAAACTATAAAGACGCCATGAGTTCCATAGAAAAGATAGAGGTGAAGTCTTCTGAGATTTTAGGCGCCTACCAGCGCGTAACCTTCTACCGTGGTCTGGAACTTTTCAACAACTTATCATATAATCAGGCTATTGACCACTTTAACCTGTCGCTTCAAAACGGGACGTATAACCGCGAAATAAATGCCCGCGCACTTTTCTGGAAGGCTGAAGCGCTCTACCGGACAGGCGATTACCGGGCTGCGGCAGACAGCTATTCACAGTTTCTAAGAACTGCCGGAGCGGCATCTATCCCTGAGTATAAAGATGCAGAATACAATTTGGCATACTCCTGGTTTAAACTGGAAAACTTTGAACAGGCAGCAGCACATTTCAGAAATTATATCAACTCCATGCAAAACCAGCGTACAGAAAAGCTCGCAGACGCATATAACCGGTTAGGCGATTACTATTTCGCAAATACGGAATATACATCTGCCATGCAAAACTATCAGAAAGCTCTGGATATGCGCATTTTTGATGCTGATTACTCATTGTATCAGATTGCTTTTTGTCAGGGACTGCAGCACGACCAGCAGGGAAAAATAAATTCACTGAGTAAATTGCAGGAGGGGTTTCCTGATTCCGAATATGTTGATGATGCGCTTTATGAATTGGGGCGCGCAAATGAACGTCTGGGGAAATATGCGGAGGCTCTCGGAAATTATCAACGGATTGTAAACAATTATGCCGATGGCGCTTTTTATCCCAGGGCATTGCTGCAAACGGGACTGATTCATTTTAATAATGGAAATTTCAGTGAAGCATTGATAAATTACAAGAAAGTTGCTGAAAACTTCCCCGGAACACCTGAGGCTCAGGCAGCGCTGTCAGGAATAAAAAACAGCTACGTTGAGATGAACAATGTTGACGGCTATTTCGCATATACCCGAACCCTCGGCAGCGGAGTTAACATAACCGTTTCCGAGCAGGACTCACTTACTTACACAGCAGCCGAACGGCTCTACATGTCGCGCGACAGGCAGGCAACACAACAACTTCAGCAATATTTGCAGCAATTTCCAAATGGAAGTTTCGTAACCAATGCCCATTTTTATCTCGCTGAACTTCTCTACGATGAGGGCAGTTACACAAAAGCCAATGAACACTACTCCTTTGTCGCCCGTCAGCCCAACAATATTTTTAGTGAACAGGCGCTCTCACGTGCATCGGAACTCACTTTTAATGCCGGAAATTTTGAACAGGCGCTGGAGTTGTTTAACCGGCTTGAAAAACTGGCAGGAAACAAATGGAATCAGCTGAGAGCCTATACCGGACAAATGCGCTGTAATTTTCATCTGAAGCATTTTAATGAAGCAATTCAGGCTGCCGAAAGAGTGAAAAAGTCTGAAGCTGCCAACGAAGCATGGAATAAAGAGGCAAATTTCATTTCCGGAAAATCACATTATATTCTTGGTAATCAGAATGCTGCACTTGAACCTTTAAAAACAGTGGCTTCCGACACCAAATTAGAGCAAGGAGCAGAAGCGAAATTTCTTGTTTCCGAAATCTATTACAAGCAAAACCAGAAGAAACAGGCGGAAGAGGAGATTATGGATTTCATATCAAAAGGTACACCCTTTCAGTTCTGGCTTGGAAAAGCATTCCTGCTTCTGTCGGACATATATTATGACCGCGGAGATTATTTTCAGGCAAAACACACCCTTCGCAGTGTGGTGGAAAATTATGGTGCCGAAAATGACGGTGTAAAAGCAGAAGCTTCACGAAAACTTGCTGAGCTTGAAAAAATGGAACAGTCTGAACAGCAAAAGGCTAAAGACAATTCGTTCCAACTAAAAATTAACGATAATTAAATTGAGATGAATATGTTCGCAAATACCATACGATATTTTTTACTCTCTGTTTTTGTGATTTTCCTGAGCGGCAAAATCATTGCACAGCAGGATGATAGGCTCATTCAGGAAGTGGAAGTGGTTAAATCCTATCGCCCAACAATTTCTGATGCAAACAAAATCAGCACCATGCCCGCAATGAACGAGGAGCAGCACGAAAAACCGGTATTTACATACAGTATTTTCAGTCAACCGATATTTAATGCTTTTTCGGTCAATACTCTGAAAGCTGCAACTGTGGCATCTGCGCCAAAGGAGGATCCCGGATTGGGATATCTCCGTGCAGGAGCAGGAAACTACAACAGACCATACGGAGAACTGTTCTTCAACAGTAAAAACTCCAGAAATACCCTTTTCGGACTTCACGGAAGGCATCTTTCATCCCACGGAAAGCTAAACCTTGAAGGAGGAGACCGGGTGAGCGCTCCATTTTCGGAAAATGAGGCAGAAATGTTTTTTAAATATTTTTCGCAGGCTTCTGTGCTCTCGCTAAATGCAGGTGTTGATCACAAGGGATTCAACTATTACGGCTATCCTGTTGATGCTGTTCCTGAATCTTTACTGGAGAAAGATCAGCTGATTAATTATTTTGGAAGCCGGCAGACATTTACCAAAGGAAGTTTTTCCATTGGTCTGCAGAATCCCGCAGCTCGAAAGAATGATTTCACCTTTGACTTTAATTTTCTGTATCACTATTTCGGCACAAAAACGGGACAAAGAGAACATCTGGGAAAATTTTCGGTTGACCTGAAAAAACCGTTTTATACGGGAACGGGACTGCTTGAAGCCGGTATTTCTTATATGAGCGTCAGTGATGTTGCCACCAAATATTTGTTGTCATTCGGAAGAGACCAGATTGAAAGCGGTCTGAACCAGCAAACATGGATAACTGCAAAACCTTCATACATGCTTGGCGGCGAAGTGGCAAACATCAGTCTTGGAGTCAGCACATGGTTTGTGATTGACAGCAGCACCGATTTGAAAATCAGGCTTGCGCCCAACATCAGGGCAAATCTTATTCCCGTAAAAGAGATTATTACAATTTTTGCAGGTATTGACGGGAACTTTATCCAAAATCATTACTCGAAAATTGCATATGAAAATCCGTTTGTGAATCCGGAGCATCTCGTAAAAAACACTTTTGAGCAGTTTCGTTTTTTTGGTGGTTTCGATGGAAAACTCGCTCCAAAAACAAAATTCAAACTTGGAATAAATTATTCTGTGGTCAAAGATCAGCCTCTCTATTATCTGTTCAGGCATAGCTTTGATGAGAGTCTGTCAGTCACAGGAATTGCGGACAACGATTTTAACATCATTTACGACAACTTAAATTTATTGAAATTCAACCTTGAAATATTCCATGCATCACTTGGCAAAGCCAATTTATTATTGTCCGGAAACTATTATGTTTATAACATGGAAACCATGGAAGAAGCGTGGAACCTGCCCGATTGGGATGCAAAGCTTTCAGTCGGTTATCAGATTTCCGACCAGTTGAGTTTTACAACCGATCTGTTTTTTACCGGACAGCGGCAGGCGCTGATCATGGGCATTCCCGGCGAAAACGACCCCCGTCCGCTGACAAACAGTGAACTGCTGTTGCACGAAAAGCTTGAAAAGGAATCCTATTCGCTTTCCACGGTGTTTGATCTGAATTTTAATGCCACCTATAAAATAACAAACCGGTTTTCGGTCTTTGCCCGGCTCAATAATTTCGGCTTCCAGCAATACCAACGGTGGCTGGGATATCCGGTGCAAAGCTTTAATGTGTTGGGAGGTGTTGGCTATTCATTTTGATTTGTGTTAAGCACAGGTTAAAAAGAGCGCAAAAACAGACATCTAAAAGCCTTAACCTTAAGGTCTTCATGTGCTCATTTACAGGTTAATAACTTGTTGAAAAGTTATTTAGTTCCATGTTGTTAAATCAACGTTTATACGGTAAATTTTGTTATATTTGCATGACACTTCCCGGAAACATAAAAATTTCGATATGTGTCTGTATTTGAAATTGTTAATAATTTACTGAAACATTGTTTCCATCATTTTAACAATCATATTTTTTAATAACCAGGACGTATTAATATTTAAGAAAAAGATGAGTGAAATAGATAAGAAAGCTGAAATTACAGTTGGTAACGGCAATGAAAATGGAAATGGGAATTATTCTGCTTCCAATATTCAGGTGCTTGAGGGGCTTGAAGCTGTTCGGAAAAGGCCATCGATGTTTATCGGTGACACCAATGAAAGAGGTCTGCACCATTTGGTTTATGAAGTGGTGGACAACTCCATTGACGAGGCGCTTGCCGGTTATTGCAAAAACATTGATGTTGTTATCCATAAAGATAATTCCGTTACCGTTAAGGACGACGGACGCGGGATACCTACCGAAATTCACGAAAAAGAAAACATATCTGCCCTTGAGGTTGTGATGACTGTACTCCACGCAGGCGGAAAATTTGACAAGGACTCCTATAAAGTGTCGGGCGGACTTCACGGTGTCGGTGTTTCATGTGTGAATGCCTTGTCATCTTATCTGAAAGCAGAAATACACCGCGACGGAAAAATATGGGTGCAGGAATATTCCATCGGGAAACCTGTAGAAGAAGCAAGAATAGTGGGCGAAACGGATGTTACAGGCACTTATGTAACCTTCAAACCCGATGAAACTATTTTTCAGACCACCGTTTATAAATATGAAATTCTCGCAGCAAGACTGCGCGAACTGTCTTTTCTGAATGCCGGAATACGATTGACTATTACCGATGAGCGACAGGTAAATGAAGAGGGAGAATTTAAGTCCGAAACATTTTTTTCCAAAGAAGGCTTAAAGGAATTTGTTGATTATCTGGACGATACAAGAGTTAAGCTAACCTCTGAAATTATCCATATTGTTACCGAAAAAAATAATATTCCGGTTGAAATAGCAATGCAGTACAACACCACCTTCTCTGAAAATATTCACTCCTATGTGAATAATATCAACACCATTGAAGGGGGTACGCATCTCACCGGTTTTCGCCGTGGTTTAACCCGCACACTGAAAAGCTATGCCGATCAGTCGGGAATGCTTTCAAAGCTGAAATTTGACATCAGCGGCGACGATTTTCGCGAAGGACTCACCGTTGTTATTTCGATTAAAGTTGCAGAGCCTCAGTTTGAAGGACAGACCAAAACAAAACTTGGGAACTCCGAAGTGAGTCTGGCAGTGGATCAGGCGGTGAGCGAAGCGCTTTCAGCTTATCTGGAAGAAAATCCCAGATCGGCTAAAGCCATTGTCAACAAAGTGATTTTGGCAGCACAGGCAAGGCACGCAGCACGAAAAGCCCGGGAAATGGTGCAGCGAAAAAATGCACTCACAGGCGGTGGATTACCCGGCAAACTGAGCGATTGTTCCGAAAGAGACCCTGCATTAACAGAGATTTTTCTTGTGGAAGGGGATTCAGCCGGCGGAACTGCCAAACAAGGCAGAGATCGGCGATTTCAGGCTATTTTGCCGCTTCGCGGAAAAATTCTGAACGTGGAAAAAGCAATGCAGCACAAAATATTTGAAAGCGACGAAATAAGAAATATCTTCACTGCCCTCGGTGTAACAATCGGCACGGAAGAGGACTCAAAGGCGCTGAATATGGAGAAACTCAGGTATCATAAAGTTGTCATTATGACTGATGCCGACGTTGACGGAAGCCATATCGCCACACTGATTATGACATTCTTTTTCAGATACATGCAGGACCTGATTAAATCCGGATACCTTTATATTGCCGCTCCACCTCTCTATCTACTGAAAAAAGGGAAAAGAGAAACCTATGCATGGAATGAGCAGCAACGCAGACAGATTATTGACGAATGGGGTGAGGGAAATGAGAGCAGTGTGCACACCCAGCGATACAAAGGTCTGGGAGAGATGAATGCAGAACAGCTTTGGGAGACAACGATGAACCCCGAAAACCGTACACTTCATCAGGTTACCATTGACAATGCTGCGGAAGCTGACCATATTTTCTCCATGCTGATGGGTGATGATGTGCCGCCACGCAGAAAGTTTATTGAAGAACATGCAACCTATGCAAGAATTGACGCATAAATAGAAGCGAATTTCACATTAACCTTCCTGGCTAAAAACCGTAACTTCAATTTTATCGTTTTATGAACATTTGTGTATTTTCTTCTTCCAGCAACGGAATAGATGATTTGTATTTTGAAGAGGCAAAAAGATTGGGACGGTTGATTGGTGAGCGGGGGCACACCCTGGTAAATGGCGGCGCAAACATCGGGCTAATGGAAGCTGTTACAGTTTCCGCATCCGCAGCAGGCGCCCGCACAATCGGAATAATTCCGGAACGCATGATACGGCGTTCATTGGCTTCTGTAAATCTACACGAAACAATCAGCGTCAAAAGCATAAAAGAGCGCAAAGCCAGAATGCGTGAAATTTCAGACGCATTCATTGCACTCCCCGGCGGATTTGGAACACTTGAGGAGATTCTTGAAGTAATAGCCCTGAAACAGCTGGCATATCATGCAAAACCTGTGGTTTTTATCAATACCGGTAATTTCTTCAACCATTTGTTCAACCATTTCGAGTATGCATATTCAAAAAAGTTTGCCAAAGAAGTTTACAGAGAATTGTATTTTTCTGCCGGCACCCCTGAAGAAGCATTAAATTATATCAGAGATTACAAACCGATTGAACTCAGTTCACACTGGTTTGTTGTCCCCGGCAAGTCGGATTTCTGACATAGTTTCGTGTTTGATCACTTTTAACCATCTCTTTCTAACAAAACTGACACTGAGTTGTTAATTTATGCAAAATGAAACGGTTGGTTCTGTTCGATTAATCATAATGGCAAATTATTTGCTTGTTCCCAATGTTTTGTGAAACTAAAATGTATAATTATGAAATACACTAAAAAATATTCGCTTACTTTTTTGCTGGTTTTGGTCAGTGCCTTTTTGGCAGTTTGGATTTACAGCTCATTTTTTAACAAACAACAGATTGTAACAATAACTGAGCGTAGCCCTGTCAGCTTTGTGAATTTGCCTGCCAACAGTCAGCAGCAGCTGCCTGACTTGACTTTTGCTGCCGAAAATTCGGTTCATGCAGTGGTTCACATTGCCACCCAGTCGGTTCGTGGCGGCGGATGGTCGAGCGGAAATCCGTTTTTCGATGAATTTTTCGGACTCCGCAGGCAAGAACCCCAGATTGCCACCGGGTTTGGTTCCGGCGTAATTTTATCTGATGATGGTTACATTGTTACAAACAATCATGTGATAGAAAGAGCTCAGAACATAAAGGTAATTTTAAACAACAAGCACGAGTATGATGCAAGGCTTATTGGTGCAGACCCTTCAACAGATTTGGCATTGCTGAAAATTGATGCCGACGGACTGCCTTATCTCACGTATGGAGATTCTGATGCCCTGAAACTCGGCGAATGGGTTTTGGCAGTTGGCAATCCCTTTAACCTTACTTCCACTGTAACTGCCGGCATTGTGAGTGCAAGAGCAAGAAATCTTGGCATAAATCAAGACCAGTATTCCATTGAATCTTTTATTCAGACCGATGCGGCAGTTAACCCCGGAAACAGCGGAGGCGCTTTGGTAAACCAGCAGGGAAATCTGGTTGGAATAAATACGGCAATTGCCTCGCGAACAGGTTCTTATGCCGGATATTCGTTTGCGGTTCCGGTCTCCATTGTAAAGAAAGTGGTTGAAGACCTGAAAGAGTTTGGCGAGGTTCAGCGTGCACTTTTAGGCGTGAATATAATGAACGTTGATGCAAAAATAGCTAATGAACAGGGGCTTGATAAGGTGGAAGGCGTTTATGTAGCTGGCGTAGCGGATAATGGTGCTGCAAGACAGGCAGGCATCAAAGTGGGTGATGTTATTATGAGTGTTGCCGGCGACAGAGTGAACTCTTCGGCTGAGCTTCAGGAAAAAGTGAGCCGCTTTCGTCCAGGTGATGACGTGAAAATCGGAATAAAAAGAGGCAGCGACAGGAAACAAATTACGGTTACTTTACGTAATAAACATGGCGACACTCAAATCGTTCGTGATAATGTATCCGTTTTGGGAGCCAGTTTTGAAACTATAGGGAATGATGATAAAAGAAACCTCAATATAGAATTTGGCATAAAAGTTGCTGATATAGAGCAGGGTAAACTCAAAGATGCCGGTCTGACCAGAGGATTTATCATCACTCATGTGAACAAAAAACCCATTTATGAGGTAAATGATTTCAAAAGAGAAATCGGAAATGCCAAAGGTGGAGTTTTGGTTGAGGGAATTTATCCGAACGGCGAGTTGGCATATTTTGTTTTTGGTGTTGATTAATTATTAAAACCAAACACCTTTAACAAACAATTAATAAGTATTAATAAAGTTTATATTATTCATAGACATAGCATTATTTGCTAATTTTGCAAATTTTTTAGAAAGAGAGAGAAATATATGAGACAGCTTAAGATTACAAAATCCATCACCAATAGGGAGAGCGCATCGTTAGATAAGTATCTACAGGAGATTGGTAAAGAAGAACTTATCACAGTAGAAGAGGAGGTGGAACTTGCACAGCGCATTAAGAAGGGAGACCACGCAGCCTTGGAGAAATTAACCAGGGCTAATCTTCGTTTTGTAGTATCTGTTGCCAAACAGTACCAAAATCAGGGGCTTAGTCTTCCAGACCTGATTAATGAGGGAAATCTGGGATTGATAAAAGCCGCAGAAAAATTTGATGAAACCCGTGGTTTTAAATTTATTTCCTATGCCGTTTGGTGGATTCGCCAGTCCATTTTGCAAGCCCTTGCAGAGCAGTCTCGAATAGTCAGATTACCACTGAACCAGGTTGGTTCATTAAATAAGATAAATAAAGCATTTTCCAAGTTTGAGCAGGAGCATGAGCGCAAGCCATCACCCGAAGAACTGGCAGAATCACTGGAACTAACCCCTGATAAAATTACAGATACGCTTAGGGTTTCTGGACGGCATGTTTCTGTTGATGCTCCGTTTGTTGACGGCGAAGACAACAGCCTTCTGGACGTATTGGTAAATGATGACTCACCCAGAGCCGACAGAATTCTTATTCAGGAATCTCTTTCCCGGGAAATTAACAGGGCGCTGGCAACACTCACTGAAAGGGAAGCTGACATCATCAAACTCTTCTTTGGCATTGGCTGCCAGGAGATGACCCTTGAAGAGATAGGTGAGCGCTTTGGCCTGACCCGCGAGCGTGTCCGCCAGATTAAAGAAAAAGCTATTCGCAGACTGAGGCACACCTCCAAAAGCAAGCTACTCAAGACCTATCTTGGATAATATCTTTCAGTCCGGTGCTTTTTACTTCAACAGACTTTTAGAGTATCAAAAAGATACAAAAAGGAAAATTCATCTGTTTTCTCTGACAAGCAGAAATTTATTGTTTTCCAGCGCTGAAAATCCCTGGTCATAGCAGAAATAGTAAATCCTGCCGCTGCGGGTTTCATAGATGTGCGTAAAGTGATTGAAGTTGAAACCATCTCTATCTAATATGCTTTTGTGAGTGGTGGTTTTATCCTCTGGATTCAGCTTTTCAAGGATTGAGTAATTTTTTTTGAGAATACGATTAATTTTCCGCATGTAGTTATTGCTTTTCCCCAATTTCTGGTTGTTATATGCATTCCTGCATGCATCACTGCAGAATTTCTGATCGGCCCTCCCGCGCAGCGGATCGCCACATTCCAGACATTTTCTTGGTTCCATCGGCTTATTTTTTAAAATTCACAAAGCGCTAATATACAAAAAACTATCCGTTTACAACCACTTATAAACGGTTATAACCGACTATAATTACTTATTAACCGACTCCCGGAACCGGCGCAGCTTACTTTTGAACTACAATTTCGTTTTAGTTATTAATTTAAAATTTTGAAACATGAATTCATTAAGAAACAGCGTCAGGCTTATCGGCCATCTGGGCGACGCGCCAAAAGTAAGAAAGCTCGACAGCGGAAAAAAAGTTGCTAATTTCTCTATAGCAACAAACGAAGTTTACTATGACCAAAGTGGCAAGAAGATTTCGGAAACAACCTGGCATCGTCTGGTTGCCTGGGGAAAGCAGGCCGAAATTGCCGAAAGTTATCTGAAAAAAGGTTCTGAAATTGCCATTGACGGCAAACTGACCAATCGCTCTTATGAAGACAAAAATGGCGAAAAGCAGTACATCACTGAAATAGTTGTGAACTCCATACTGATGCTTGGCAAAAAAGGCGGAAATGGAGATGAGTAGTAAAAGCGCCCTTTACATGATTAATTCCCAAAGTAAAAAGACCGGAAATCCGGTCTTTTTTTTTCAGATGGCAATCAGCCGTTGTATCCCAATATATTAAACATCTCTTCCACCGTCTGTTCAGTTCGATAAACGTAATCCACAAAGTTTCCGGTTTCGTCGCGGTCAATTAGAACATGCTTTGGCGCAGGAATCAAACAATGTTTGATTCCGCCATATCCGCTGATGGAGTCCTGATAGGCACCAGTGTGAAAAAATCCAAGATAGAGCGGCTCTTTTTCACGCGAGGAGTAACGCGGCAGCATAATCTGCTGGTTCAAATCCTCCGAATTGTAATAGTCGGAATGATCACAACTTATTCCGCCAATATTCACCCGCGTATATTCATTGTTCCACTTGTTGATGGGCAATAAAATAAATTTTTCAAAAATTGACCATGCATCGGGAATGGTGTTCATCAGGCTGTTGTCAATAATATACCACAACTCGGCATCATTCTGCTGTTTTTGGTCCAGTACGGAAAAAATGGTTGCACCGCTCTCCCCTACTGTGTATTTACCAAACTCAGTATAAATGTCAGGCTCTTCAATTCCCTCAGCAGTGCAGGCATCTTTGATGTTATTCACAATTTCGCGAATCATATATTCGTAATCGTATTCAAACCCAAGGTGATTGCGAATTGGGAAACCACCGCCTAAGTTGAAAGCATTAAGCTCGGGGCACTCCCTTTTCAGCTCAATAAACAGTTTAACAGACTTCTGAAACTCACCCCAGTAATAGAGCGTATCCTTAATGCCTGAATCAACAAAAAAGTGGAGCATAGTCAATTTCAGGTTCTCTTTACCCTGAATATTATTTCTGTAGAATTCCAGAATTTCGGATGACCTGATGCCTAAACGCGAAGTATAATAGGCGCTTTGCGGCTCTTCATCAATGGCTTTACGGATGCCAAGCTGCACCTTTTTGCCTTTGGCATATGCAATTATTTTTTTCAGCTCATTCTTATTATCCAGAATAATTGTGGAGTTTTTAAAACCCAGATCGGTGAGATCCAGTATCTTCCGGACATAATCATCTGTTTTGTATCCGTTATGTAAAATTTTTATATTCTTATCCAGCTTTCCCTGCCGGTGAAGATTCAGAATCAAATCAATGTCGAACGAAGAGGAAGTCTCAAGGTTCACATTGTATTGCAGCGCCTTGTTGACCACATGGTGGAAGTGGTTGCACTTGGTGCAGTAACAGTAATGATACTCCCCCTTGTAGTTTGTCGCCTTCATGGCACGCCGAAAAAGATTTCGCGCCCGTTTTATCTGGTCGCCAATCCGGGGCAGATACATTAGCCTGAACGGGGTGCCGTATTTATCGATGAGGTACTTCAGCGAAACGCCGTAAAAAGTGAGGTTACCATCCTGCAGGTCGAATCCTTCCTGCGGGAAATAGTAAGATTGTTCGATGAGATCAAGGTACGTATTTTTCATTTTCCCTAACCAGCATAAAAATTTACATTCTGTTTAACGGGGCAAAATAAGTACCTTTTTCTCAATAAAAAACCCCTGACAGGCCTTTTATCTGTTTTTATAACAAATAATTTCCTCATGCACTGAATATCAATTCACACAAACCGAAATGAAAATGAAAACCAAGCGCCAAGGCGCGTAATAAACCGACTGCACAGGTTGCTTTCTTAGGATAACCTGTTATTTTTACAAAATAAATCTTTCATACCATGGAAAAAAATAAAAAATTCAACAGGCGCCGGTTTATCAGCTACGGTTCGCTGGGAATTGCCGGGGCATTTTGGCCGGGCAATACTTTTGCCGGCGGCAATCCATTTGATGCAGATGCCTTTTTACAGGATAATTCAGCAGATAGTGAAACAAATCTAATCGGTTCCTATGGGAAATGGGCAGATTCATTGTCGGGAGATAAGCCGAGGCGCCTCTCTTTCAGGAATCCCGGTTTTACAGATGTGAGTGCGTGGAAAACCCGGGCATTAGCGCGGGTCGAGGAGTTGCTGGCATCTCCGGTGGTTAATAAAATTCCTGAAGTCAGGGAGATTGACGAAACCGTTCACGATGGTGTTTCCATCAAAAAGCTGACATGGCAACTGCCTTACGGTCCGCCAACAGAAGCGTTTTTTCTCACTCCACTGAATGTAAAAGGGAAACTTCCCGGTGTGCTTGCGCTGCACGACCATGGCGCCAACAAATATTTCGGAAAACAAAAAATTGTGAACAACGGAAAGGAGCAGCATCCGATGATGGTCAGCCACAAGGAAGAATATTACAGCGGGAAAGCGTGGGCAAATGAGCTTGCCAAACAGGGATATGCGGTTTTGGTGAACGACACTTTCACTTTTGAAAGTCGAAAAGTATTACTTAAAGATGTTCCCTCTGTCATCAGGGCAGGAGTTTCTGATGTGAGCCCGAAGGAGAGCCGGGAGGAGATTGAGCAGTATAACCGTTGGGCGGCGAACCATGAGCACATTATGGCAAAATCACTTTTCAGCGCAGGAACCACCTGGCCCGGAGTTTTCCTGAGTGACGACCGGGTGGCGCTATCCGTTTTAGGCTCCAGAAAAGAAGTTGACTCCGACCGGTTAGGGTGCTGCGGTCTTTCGGGCGGAGGCTTGCGAAGCATGATGATTGGCGGAATGGATGAGCGCATCAAAGCTGCGGTGTGTGTGGGCATGATGAGCACATGGCGCGATTTGGTACTCTATCACAGTTTCACACACACCTGGATGATGTTTGTGCCGCACCTGCCTGTTGAAATGGACTACCCCGAAATTTTTGCACTTCAGATGCCGGCACCACGTATGGTGCTCAATAACACAGAAGACACTTTGTTTGATTTGGGAGAGATGAAACGTGCCGATACGATTTTGAAAGAAGTTTATCAAAAAGCAGGATTCCCCGAAAATTACATGTGTGAATTCTATCCCGGTCCTCACAAATTTGATGCTGCCATGCAAAAATCAGCTTTTTCATGGTTAGAGAGATGGTTGAAAAAATAAGGTGCGATGCAAGATTAATTACCTCTAAATAATGAAAAAAAGAGTTTCAGTTTTCTTTCTGATAATTATATCGTTTTGTTCTTTTAGTCAAAATGCCGACTCACTGAATCAGCAACCCCGTCAAATCCCCTACTGGACACTCTGGGTCCCCGGTGCATCCTATTTTCATCAGGGTAAAATTGTTGAAGGCTCTCTCTTTTCTGCACTTGAAATTGGCGGCGTATATCTGGGAATCAAGCATGACAAGACACTAAGAAACAACAGTTCATCGCCCTATTACAACTACCCTCTGTTCATTGGTTTACAGGCGTATCAAACGGAAAAACTGACCCTTTTCAAAAACCGGCTGGAAATATTAAAATACCACTATCCCGATTTCAGATACGACGAATTATCTGAAAAGGATCTGTTTCTGGCTCCTTTCAAAATTGAAAATATTGTCACTCCGATTACGGGTGGCATGGTACTGCTTGCCGCTGTGTTTTTAGGCATTGAGAAACATAGGGAAACCCAAAGCTTGAGCAGTGTGGAACAGATCTATTTTATGAATCGGTATATCGACAGAAACAAAGGGCTGGCATTGTTTGGGGCAACCTCGCTTGCCATGAGCTGGAGCGCCGGAGTTGGGGAAGAGTACGTTTTTCGCAACTGGATGATGCCCATGTTGGACTATAAGTATGGGCAGACAAAAGGGCTTTTGATTTCAAGCGCCATTTTCGGCGGAATGCACTTTTCAAATGTTTTAATGGCAGAAAAACCGGATTACCTGGCAACAATGCTGCAAGTTGGTGAAACAACAATTGCAGGTTATTTCCTTGGCCGCGATGTGCAGAAAAGGGGTTACAAAATAGGCCCGGCAGTTGCAGCACACATGTGGTATGATTTCACCCTGATGTTAGGTTCATTTCTGATTAATCCCGAGAACAATTTCCTTGGAGTGAAGCTGAAGTTTAAACTTTGACAACACTGCTCGAATCTATAAAGAAAACTCTATGACCGCCAAATTCAGTTGCTCAAGAAAATTCTTTATTTTTCACAAGCAACTGCATAAAGGAGACATGTGCTAAAAAGTACATATCTTGTTTTCACCTATGTAGCATTCACGGAAACTTTTAGTCAAAATGTCATTTTTTTCAAAACAAAACCCTCTATGAAACGACCATGTAGAAATGNNTTTTAATTTTAATTGGATGAAATTTCAACTCAAAAATTCAACGCTTTCAGGCTTCTGCTAAGATGAATTCCTTTGGATGCTTATACGGCACAAGGTACAGAAAAATGAAAATGACAGCTGTGAAAAGAATAAGTCCCCAGTAGATGTGGCGCATTGAGTTATTTATTGCTTCTGATAGAAACACCCTTGCTGTTTCTGAAAGTTCCGAAGAATGAAGCGTCTTCAGCATATTGTCAGTAGAGAAGGAAAATCCGGAAGGTGCATTTGTTAATTGCTTCATCAGTGAGTTGTTAAAAATAGCACCCACAACAGATGCACCCAAGCTTTGCCCCAGATTTCTGGAAAAAATATTAGCTCCGGTCACAACTCCCCTTCGATCCCACTCCACCATGGACTGAAGTCCCACCAGCGAAGAGGTGAACAAAAAGCCAAATCCGGCACCCAATAAAACCTGATCTATCACCAGCAGATAAATTGGCTGTGGGTGCGGGATAAACAAAAAACCGGCGCAGGCAAAAAACACAAAGGCAGTGCCGATGAGTGAAGTATTCCGAAAACCTATCCGCATATAAAACTTCCCGGAAAGCGCGGATGCAACCGGCCATCCAAAGCTCATGCTGGTCAGAATGAACCCGGAAGCTATGGTTCCAACACCGAGGGAAGCCTGAGTAAAAGTTGGCAGATAGGTCTCGGGTCCCATCATCACAATACCCATTCCCATTATTGCCAGATTGGTAAATGCCATTGTCTTGTTTCGCCACAGCCAGACAGGCATAATGGCATGCGGCGAACTGCCTTCAATCCTGAAAGACAAATACCCCAAAAGCAAAACTGCAAAAAACAGAACAAAACTCGGCAATGACAGCCATGCCCAGGTCTGGCCGCCCTCCAGTAAAAAGACAAAAAGCAAGCTCAGTGTTAGCAGAATCAGAATTGCACCTTTGTAATCAATTTTTAGTGGCGCCTGCACAATTTTTTCCTTAAAAAAAGCCAGTAGAAAAAAGATGGACACTGCACCAATGGGAAGATTAATCAGAAAAATCCAACGCCAGTTTACATATTCTGCTAATGCGCCGCCCAAAGCCGGACCTATGATAGCACTTACACCCCAGATACTGGAAAGCAAACCCTGAATTTTGGCACGCTCCTCAATGGAGTAAATATCTCCTGCTATGGTGTTCACCGTTGCCATGATAGAGCCGGCTCCAAGCCCCTGCAGCCCGCGAAAGGCAATTAATGTTCCGATATTCCATGCCGCACCGGAAGTGGCAGAGCCAATCAGAAAAATGATAATTCCAAAAATCAAAATACGTTTACGCCCGTAGATGTCGGCAAACTTCCCATATAAAGGAATGGTAACCGTCTGTGCAAGCAGATAGATGGAAAACACCCAGGAAAATTTCGTAAAGCCGCCCAAATCGGAAACAATGTGCGGAATAGCCGTTGACACAATGGTAGAGTCCATTGCAGCAAGCATCATGGTCAGCATGAGCGCAGCCAATACCCAACCCCTATTCTGTTCAACCTTTTCCTGCATTCAGCAAAAGTAATTTATAGAATTATCAATAATTGTCAATGACAGACTGTCATTGCAAAACTTTTAAAATTGGTAACACATAATTCAACATAAAAACCTCCTGTTTGTTGATTGACAGAAATATTTTTATTTCCCTAAGAATCAAAGAAAAAAGCTGCAGATTGGTTGATTTTTTATTATATTGGAGGTTGTCGCGAAGCCGGAAACATCTTTTCAGTTAAGAGGAACTTTCCAATTTATAAGAAATAAATTACTTTTACCTGCTTTGTTCATTTTCAACAATAAGACTTACGGCACCGAATCGTAACAATTAGCATTGTGATTAAAATGCGTAAAACAAAAAAATTAAATAATTAGATAACAGATACAGAGATGCTTGGTTGGGAAATTATTTTAACTCGTCTGCTTTTGGCTTCATTTTTCGGAGCGCTGATCGGACTTGAGAGAGAAAGAAGAAACTGGACTGCGGGATTAAGAACGCACATGATGGTTTGCGTTGGCTCCAGTCTGGTTATGATTGTTTCTGCATTTGACTTTTCCGATGTTTTGGGAACAGAGCATGTTTCTCTTGACCCGTCAAGAGTTGCGGCACAGGTGATTAGCGGAATTTTAATGAACTAAAAGATGACCCGGCAGTTAAGGAAATTTTCTGGGCTTAAAATTGTAAATGACAACTATTCCACCTTCAGAAAAATCATCTTATCTGACCATCTCAAAAAACTTTTTCTGGATTAATCGGGTAATTTCTCCCGGAATTCCGTTCCCAACGGGAACATCATTAATTTGAACTACCGGTGTAATTTCGCTGATTGTTCCGGTAATTAACAGTTCATCAAGCTCAAAAAGCCCGGTTTCAGAAATTGCCCGCTCTTCAACAGGGATTTTATTTTCTCTGCAAATTTCCAAAACTACTTTGCGGGTAATTCCCGGCAAAATCATGTTTGAAAGCGGATGGGTGATAACCTTCCCCTCTTTCACGGCAAACACACTGGAGTGAGTCGCTTCGGTTACTTTCCCGTTTCGGATGAGAATGCACTCCCCTGCCCCGTTTTCAAATGCCTGATTATACAGCATGGTGTTGGGAAGCAAAGCCACCGATTTAATGTCACAGCGCAGCCACCGGATATCTTCGTGAGTAATAACCTTTATTCCGTGCTCAATATTTTCTGCGAAAGAGGGTGCAGGAAAGGCAAATGCATAAACTGAAGGTTCAATTTCCTTCGGAAATGCATGCTGCCGGCGGCTGACCCCCCGGGTAATCTGCACATATATTCCAGCATCTGTCCCGGTAAGGTGATTTTCTTCCAACAACCTGCCGAAAACGGGGCTTAAAGCTGCAACACCCTCATAATCAAGGCAGATTTCACCGAGGCTTCTTTCCAGCCTTTCAAAATGTTCTTCAATGCCAAACGGTTTACCGGCATAATACTTAATCACCTCATAAACGCCATCTGCAAAAATAAATCCGCGATCATCCGGCGAAATGACTGCCTCATCTCGAAGCAAATACTCACCATTCAGATAGACTATTTCACTCATTTTTGCATACTTTTCAGGAGTTCAATCTCTTGTGGCCAAAGGTCAACATCCGGTGT
>LSQX01280562.1_pt1 | contig 18491 bp, 21 predicted proteins | sample 654561 | NCBI WGS metagenome assembly LSQX01 (sample SAMN04489861, study PRJNA283612) | anaerobic digester metagenome | isolation source: 4 biogas reactors fed with cattle manure at either 37C or 55C with and... | place: Denmark: Kongens Lyngby | collected 2014
AACGACCGGGAGGGGGCCCGGCCGTTCGTCTTCCATAAGAAGAAATGACATTTTATTAATGTGTCTAAAGCAGTGTACCACCTCTTGCAAGCAACTGTCAATCATATTTGAATTAAATCTCACACAAACTGTTTAATGTTGCATAAAATAGTCACGATGAATTTCTCTTATATCTATTTATGATATGCTAGCAAGAGAAATTACAAGGGGAAAACCACTATGGATATGATAAAAGATTCTATTTTAGACGAGCTGTATAACGTTGTTGTTGAACGTGCTCGCAGTCCTGAATTGGGTTCATACACGAATTATCTACTGGACAAGGGGCTCGACAAGATTTTGAGCAAACTTGGTGTCCAGGCGATTGAAGTTGCGATTGCAGCTAAAAATGGTCGCAATAGTGATATTGTCAACGAGAGTGCCGATTTGGTTTATCATCTAATCGTTTTGCTTGCGGCTTCGGGCATTCCTCTTGAAGACTTGATCAATGAGCTGAGAAAGCGCCGGACATTCTCAGAGAGCAATAAAGGCTGACAATTCCGGTGAGCCTGCGTCACTAAGTCAAGCGTTGCGTGCTATAAGCACGCAGCGAATTCAGTACGGCAATCAACATAACTCCAGTATCTGCAAAAACCGCGCCCCACAAAGGTGTAATTCCCAGAGCGCCAAGCGTAAGGAGAGCGCCTTTGACAATGAGTATGATGGCGAGGTTCTCATAGACACGTCGTTTTGTTCGACGCGCGATATCAACCGCATCCGGGATGCGCTCCAGCTCATCTGTCATGATTATCACATCCGCCGCCTCTATCGCGGCATCAGAACCCAGTCCGCCGATCGCCACGCCGACATCAGCGAGCCTCAGCACAGGAGCGTCATTGATGCCATCTCCGACGAAAATTGTTCGCCCGTGTGCAGACTGGCGCAGCTTTTCATATCGTTCAATTTTGTCCTCTGGGAGCAGCCCCGCGTAGATGACATCTGCGCCGAGCTCCGATCCGACTCTGGCAACAGCTTGTTCGCGGTCGCCTGAGAGAATCGCAATTTTTGTAGTGCCTTGATCTCGCAGTCTTTCAATGGAATGTTTCGCGCTGCTTCGCAACGCATCATCTGCATAGAGCGCGCCTATCCAGTTTCCGCCACGCGCAACGTGAATCAAGGTGGAAGCAGAGGATATCTCACCTGCGTTACCCATATCAACTTTGCGGCTATTCATTAGTTTTATATTGCCGACAAGAACCTGATTGCCATCGATCTCAGCAACCATGCCATGGCCGGGAATCTCTTCAGTGGGGGAGGTGATAACAGGAAGTGGCCTGCTGTTGTTTTTTGATCGCACATTAAATGATCGGCAAATTGCTTCCGCGATGGGATGTGTCGAGTGTTGCTCAACCATTGCGGCAATCTCGATCACTTGATCGGCGGTGATGCCTGGGGCGGTCACAATATTCGTGATCTCAAAGCGTCCTGTTGTCAGTGTGCCAGTCTTATCGAAGACGGCGGTTTCGATGTTCGTCAAGGCTTCGAGATATTGACTGCCGCGGATGAAGACGCCGTGACGCGAGGCGTTGCCTATCCCCGCGATAAAGGCGAGAGGCACAGAGATGACAAGCGCGCAGGGGCACGAGATTACAAGGAAATGAAGTGCGCGGTAAACCCAGACATTCAGGTCCTGCCCCGAAATCAAAAGTGATGGCAGGAAGGCAATGGCCAGCGCCATGAAAACAACAACTGGCGTATAGTACCGGGCGAACCGTTCCGTAAATGTTTCGACCCGTGTCTTCTTATGTCCCGCCTGTTCAGCAAGCTGCATAATGCGTATCACTGCAGAGTGTTGTTCATCACGCAAAACAGTTAATGACAGGAGCGTTTGTCCGTTGATGGCGCCCGCCATAATCTCTTCTCCCGTCGAGACGACAACGGGCTGTGATTCTCCGGTGAGTGCCGAATAGTTGAGCGTAGCGCTGTCGCTCAAAAGTTTGCCATCGAGTGGTACGCGTTCACCCGGATAGACTAAAATCTGGTCGCCGGGGCTGACGGACGCCGGAGGTTGATCGGATACGACTTCATCTATGACAAGATGGGCGATATCGGGACGGATCGCCGCAAGTGAAGTAATCGATCTCCGGGTGCGGTCGACCGCCCTGTGCTCGAGTTCTTCGCCGATCAGATAGAGCACCATGACAACACAGCCTTCTGCGTATTCGCCTATGATAAACGCGCCGATTGTAGCGATTGACATCAGAAAGTGTTCCGAGAAGACTTTGCCCCGCGTCAGTCCCAGTAAGGCTTGAATAATGACACCTGTGCCAACTACCAGATAGCTGGTAAGAAAAAGAAAAAAAGAAAGTGTGGCGTAATCTTTGAGGATGAAGGCAGCTGCCAGAAACACTAATCCCCCGGTTATTCGGGCGCGAGTGGATGTGATAAATGAAAGTGTTGCGCTATTTGCGATGAACTGCTTTAGCGGATGATCAATTGTATCTTCACATCTGCAGCAGGGAAGATCAGTTCCGGTTGGGCAGGTTGGTTGATCGCCGGCGGATATAACATTGCATTTCACTGTTGAGCAATAGTCGCGTTCTTGCATTATTTTTGTTCCTCAGGTTTATTTTTCATTCAAATGTTCACAGCCGACGTTTAGAATATCTTTAACGTGTTCGTCATCAAGCGAGTAGTAAACGACTTTGCCGTCGCGTCGGTTCCGGACAAGTCTTGCATTCTTCAAAATTCTCAGCTGATGTGAGACAGCAGATTGAGACATAAGAAGCAGTGCGGAAATATCACACACGCAAAGCTCGGCGTGAGAAAGCACGTGTAGAATCCGTATACGCGTCGAATCGCCGAATACCTTAAAAAATTCAGCCAGGTCGAATAGCATCTCCTCATCGGCTATTCGCTTTTGTACGTCTCGGACGACATCTTCGTGTATCATGGGGACATCGCATAGCGTGTCCGTTATCTCGTAGCTCGCACTCATGCGGCAACGCTCACTTTCGGGGCTATCATCATATGAGTATCCGTTCATATGTTAATAATAACCTAAGTAGCGAAACAATCAATACCTCGTCTCACACGAAACCGAAGTTTGATTTGCACCTTTGATACGGGATGTGTTATGATTCACGGTGCGCATTTTATGCGAATGAATTGAAGGGTAATACCCATAATTAAGGAGATATACAATGGCCAAATGTGAAATTTGTGAGAAAGACATGTTCTTCGGCAGAAAGATTAAAATCACGCGTTCGCAGATTTCGCGTCGTGCTCTGCACCACCAGCGCGCAAATATCAAAAGAGTTCACGTGATCGTGGACGGCGTACCTAAACGCATGAATGTTTGCACACGTTGTCTCAAAAGCGGAGCCGTTCAGCGCGCCTGATTGGTTGTGATTGTTTTGAGCCGCGACTGATCAGCTTTTATGGCTGAACTTTCCGTATACACAAAAAGTCAAGCGTAACGCTTGACTTTTCATTTTGTTCTTTTTTAAACGATCTATTTAGCTGTCTCGCGGGGCGTCAAGAAGACCTTGACGGATTGCCTTTGTTGGGCAGACTCCCACACATTGCCCGCAATGAATGCAGATTTCTTGATCGATGACAGCGAGGTTATCCTCAATCTTGATCGCGTTGACCGGACATATGCGAACACAGCGACCGCAAGCGATACAGCCCACCTTACACGCTTTTATAACGACTTTAGCGGGCCAATGATTTGAACATGTGACATTGGTCGCGAGCTCGTGTTTTGGGATCATGCGGATCAGGTCCTTAGGGCAAGCTTCGACACATTTTCCGCAGGCGACACAGTTGTTGTGATTGACTTTTGCGATACCATCTTCTAGGTATAAAGCATTGAATTCACATGCTTCGACGCAATCACCGAAACCGAGACAGCCGAACGTGCAGGAATTGGGACCGGAAAACAACCCGCTTGCGGAAGCGCAATGAAAAGTCCCCGTATAGTGGTAGCGTTCGTGCGTGTTGTCTACCGTTCCCTGACAGAAGACATTGGCCACAAGCGGCACCACCGTGCCGGAAGCGACACCGAGCACTACTGCAACAGCTGTCGCTGTCTCTTGACCGCCTGCTGTGCAAAGCGTTGTCTTTATCTCTGACTTGCTTGCAAGAGCCGCTGCATATGCCGCGCAGCCGCTATAGCCGCAACCGCCACAATTGGCGCCGGGCAAAACGTCCTCAAGTTCTTTCTGAAGTGGTTCGACCTCGACGCTGAAAAAGCGAAATACGAGCAAAATCACAATTCCCGCGAGCAAAGCGATGCCGGCTCCGATCATGGCCGGAAGCACGATGGGATTGGTAATTATGGATAATACCATTATTATTTCCTCCAATTAAAATCCGGTTTACCCGAACAAATTTTCAATGACGCCTTTAAACCCCATAAACGAAACGGACACGATAGAAGCGGCCATAAGTGTGGCGGGCAGTCCCTCCATAAAGTGCGGGATGTCAGCTTTTTCCATTTTTTCACGTACGCCTGCAAAAAGGAACATGGCCAGTGTGTAGCCCACGCCCGCGCCCAGAGAAGATGCCATCGCTCCTCCGAAACTATAGATCTCCTGGATATTGATTAGCATGACACCCAAAATGGCGCAGTTTGTTGTTATGAGGGGCAAAAATATTCCCATTGCTTTATAGAGGGGAGGGACTATTTTGCGAATCACTGCCTCAAGTACTTGGACCACTGACGCGATGACAAGAATGAAAACAACCGTTTGCAGGTAACCGAGTTTAACAGGTTCGAGGATCTGCCAATAAATCGGGTACGTCACGGCGGTGGCGACGAGCATAACAAAGATAACAGCTACGCTCATGCCCATCGCGTTCTTTACACTTTTTGTAAGTCCTAAGAAAGAGCATACGCCCAGGAATCGTGAGAGAACGAGGTTGTCGATCAGAATTACACTAAAAAGTATGATCAGGATTTCTTTCATTTCGTTGCCTCACTTTCAGTAGAGTTTTCTTCTGCTTCATCTTCTTTTACGAAAGCGCCAGGGTCAGTTGCCGCCGGAGGGACAGCACCTCGTCCGGGGGTCCGTGGCGGGCGTGGTCCGTCAAATACGGCAGTATCTTCGAAGATCGTGTCAGTGCGCACGCTTATGCTACCAGGATAGTGTTCGCGTTCCATCGTTTTCTGCGGACGCCGGCCGTAGAATCGTTTATTCATTTTCTGTGTGATTGCGACCATAATGCCAAAGATCGCAAATCCACCGGCAGGTAGACCGAAGATCATCATGGGCTGCAAACCGCCTTCTTGAATCCACGGCATTGGATAATCGAAAAATGTTCCGAATCCGAGGATTTCGCGCAGCGATCCAATCACAAACAAGGCGAGCGTGAATCCAGTGCCCATGCCTAGTCCGTCAATCACTGAGATGAAAACTCCGTGACTATTCGCAAAAGCCTCAGCGCGGCCCAGGATGATGCAGTTGACCGTAATCAGCGGTATAAAGATGCCGAGCGAGGCATTCAACGCGGGAACATATGCTTGAAGAAGGAATTGGAGGATCGTCACAAGACTTGCGATGATCGTGATGTAGGCGGGGATACGGATTCGGTCAGGAATAGCTTTCCTGAGCATTGAGATCACTAAGTTTGAGAGTACCAGCACAGCGGTGGTGGCCACGCCCATTCCCAGTCCGTTCATAGCGGATGTAGTCACTGCCAGTGCGGGGCAAGTCCCGAGCATCAGTATGAGGAGAGGGTTCTCCTTGATAATGCCTTTGGTGAGCTCATAACCTGCTGAGTTTTTAGTTGCCATATCATTGGCCCCCTTTCTTTATGAAGGCCCTTAAAGCGTCCGACGCTTCCATCACAGACTGTTTCACTGAATTGGAAGAAATCGTCGCGCTGCTAATCGCGTCTATATCTGCGAACGCATCGTCAGCTGTGCGTTCCTTGAACTGATCCGTAAACGGGTCACCTGCTGTTTTTTGGCCCAGGCCGGCTGTTTCGCTGGAGGCATCGACTACGATACCTATAATTCGGCCGGCAAGGTCAAATCCGGTCATTACAGGAACGCGTCCCCCGTAAGCTTTACTCGAAGCCCGGATAATGATGCCGATGGCATCACCGTCTTTGTGGACGGCTATGAGCTGGTCGACATCTGGATGGCTCGTTGTCAGATCTACAGTGATTGCTCCCGGGATGTTGTCTCCTGCCTGTTCAAGATTCATGTCTAAGAACGAATCCGCTTGAGGGAATAGTGCGCGCTTATTTTTGTCGGCCAGCCAATTCGCCTGTCGTTCACGAGCATCTGCGGTCATTGTAGCCGTCAGCGCCAGAAGTGCGACGCAAAGGGAGCAGATGACGGTGAGGATGAGCACAGGCATTGGACCCCGCTCCTTGATTGAAACCGTCCTCGACAAAGCGTTTGTTTTTTTATTTGCCGGCATGTTTGACTCCTCCGATCGTTTTGGGGGTTGTCCAACGCTCAATGTGCGGGGTGAGTATATTCATCAACAGGATCGCGAATGAAACACCCTCAGGCATCGCGCTGTATACGCGCAGCAGTCCGGTCAGCAATCCCGCGCCTGCGCCGAAAATGATTTTGCCGGCGATGGTTGTCGGCGTTGTCACGTAATCTGTCACCATGAAAATGGCAGCAAGTATCAGTGCGCCTGACAGCAAGTGGACGAATGGATCTTGGCCGGTAAGGGTGACAAACAATACGGTTGTTCCTATAAACGTTAGAGGCGTCCACAGGTCGATGATTCCCGAGATGACAAGGAAGATACCGCCGATGAGGAGCGCAAGAACGCATGTTTCTCCGATGCTGCCTGCGTGACGACCCAGAAAGAGATCGAGCACGGAGGGCAACGCGCCCTGCCCGGATTTCGCAACCATAAGTGGAGTCGCGCTCGAAACGAGATCGACGCCACTGCCGGATACGAATTTATCCAATACGGAATACCCCGCGAGTTGTCCTGCAAATGAAACGGATAGGACGATGCGTGCGGTAACCGCCGGGTTAGCAAAATTGTCGCCCAACCCTCCGAACATTTGCTTGACGACAACAATGGCGATGAAGTCTCCAATCACCAGAACCCAGAGCGGACAGTTGGCTGGCAGGCTTGCGGCGATGAGAAGTCCCGTGACGATCGCTGAGAGATCACCGACGGTTTGTTGTCTTTTCATGACAACTCGTGAGATTGCTTCAAATCCCGCCGCTGCCGCAGCGCTTACGGCAAACATCATCGGGGCTCTGAGTCCGAAAATAAAGGACGAGGCGATGATCACAGGTATGAGCGCAATGATCACGCGCAACATGATACTACGCGTTGTTACGCGGTCGCGGATGTGCGGGGAAGCGGATACGTGGAGCATTATGATTTCTCCCCTTTCTCACGCGATGCGGCGGCGGCGGCACGCACCATCGCTTTTCCGTTTCTTATATTCTGAACCAAATATCGTTTTGCCGGGCAGACATACGTGCAACTGCCACATTCAATACAGTTCATGACATGGAGTTGGGTGAGTTCGTTAGGGTTATGTGCCCGGGCCGCTTTGTCAAGCGCGGAGGGCATCAGCTGCATCGGGCATGCACGCTGGCAACGCCCGCAAAGGATACAGGCCGATTCTTCAGGGAGGACAGCGTCCTTGTCATCGAAAACCAGGATGGCATTGTTGTGTTTGAGGATAGGTCTTGAAATGTCATCGACCGAAACTCCCATCATGGGTCCGCCCATGATGATTTTGAAGGGTGCGGTTTTTGTGCCTCCTGCTTTTTCAATGACGTCTTCAATAGAACTACCGATCGGAACTTCGAAATTGCCAGGAGAGTTGACGGCACTCCCATCAAGCGTGATCGCCTTTTTGATAAGGGGCATGCCGGTTTTCATGTGCGACGCGATAAAATGAAGTGTCATCAAGTTCTGAACAATAACGCCGACATCTGCCGGCAGTCCCCCTTCAGGGACAATGCGTCCGTTGAGAAGGCGGATCAAAACTTTCTCCGCTCCGGTTGGATAGGCAGTCGGGAGCACCTTGACGCTCACACCACCGGAGGGCCACATGGCACTTTGCCTGGCGCGTTCGACCGCTTTCTTGAGCGCGCGCGCGGCCTCTTTTTTATTGTCTTCAATGCCAAAAATCACTGTATCGATTTCGCACCATTTTGCGGTTATAAGAGCGCCTTCAACGGCATCATCTGCGCCGGTCAAACAGACTTGTTGATCGACCGTGATATAGGGTTCACACTCTGCCGCGTTGACGACCAGCGTATCAATCGTCTTTCCCGGAGGAGGGTTAAGTTTGATGTGTGTCGGGAAAGCCGCTCCACCGAGACCGACTAGACCGGATGCTCGCACGGTTTCCAGGAAACTTTGTTTGTCGTGTACATCGGGAGGGCGTACAAGAGGAGATACCGTTTGCTTATCATCCGAGATGATCGTCACGTATTCCGCAAAGCCTCCGTCGCTTAAGATCTGGACACTGACCGATTCGACTGTGCCGGAGATACTCGCGTGGACAGGAACGCTCCAGGGTCCAAGTGGTTTGCCCAAAGGATCGCCTATATCGACATGATCGCCTTTAGCCACAATGGCTTCACATCCGGGGCCCACTTGCATATCAAGCGGAATAGTGACTTTAGAAAAACCGGAAATCGGTTTGATCTCCATGCCCGAGGTATTCTTGTTGTCTTTAGGGTGAATTGCCCTCGACAAACCAAGCAAATTCATCTTCATCATTCGTCTACCTAACTCCTGTTGTGATCATACAATCCGCACGCTTTTTGTTGTTTGCACCAACGCCTGCCCACCTATACCAAGTAAGAAATATATAGACAGTGTATGTCAAGCGCTCTTGCGTTTCAATGCTTGAGATGCATGCATTGTGGATAGTTAATCTCATCAGCTGTGATAGAATCATCTGGATTACTCCTATTAAAGAGGAATATATGCGCAAAGAAAAGCAAATCGATTTACTTCGCGGCCGCATTATGCCGACCCTGGTTAAGCTGGCGATACCCATCATGGCGAGTTCCTTTGTGGGTCTGGCTTATACACTGACAGACATGTTTTGGGTGTCTATGCTTGGTGAGCGCGCTGTTGCCGCGGTTGGTACTGGCGGGACGCTGTTCTGGCTGGTAGACAGTTTGTTTACGCTGCCTCGTATTGGCGGACAGGTTCTTATAGGGCAGTCACTTGGTGCGGGTGATGATGAAGGAGCCAGAGGCTGGGCGCGCACTGCACTCCGTCTGGGATTCTTTATGGCTGCTGTTCTGACACTTATCTTTGTATTTTTGGCAGGTCCGCTGACTTCAATCTTCAATTTCAACGACCTGGACACGGTCACGAGGACAGAAATTTATCTGCGAATTGTGGGTATTGGCCTGATTCCCAGAGTCGGAGTTCGCCTCTACAGCGCAATAATGACAGCTTCCGGTAACAGTTTTACGCCGTTCATTGTCTTCGTCACGGGTCTTGCGATCAACATGGCGCTTGATCCGCTTTTCATTCTTGTTTTCGGTATGGATGTCTCGGGAGCAGCCTTGGCGACACTCGTCTCGGAATTTGCGGCGTTCTTTATGATGCTGGTTGCAGTCAAACGCAATGAACAGTTCTCGGACCTTCGCCTTTTTCGGGCTCCTGTGGAGTTTCGCCGGTTGTTACCCATTGCGAAACTGGGTGCGCCAGTCTCTGTGCAATCGTCCATGCAGGCGATCATCACAGTATTCATTTCGCGTCAGGTGGTCCGATTCGGAGATCTTGCGGTCGCGGCGCAGCGTTTGGGCGCACAGGTTGAAAGCATTACCTGGATGACGGCTGATGGATTTGCCGTGGCCGTCAACGCGCTGATGGCACAGAACTTTGGCGCGAAAAAGATGATTCGAGTTCGGCAAGGATATTGGGCCGGTTTCTGGTTGGTCTCAGCAATGTGCACAGTGACAACCATGATTCTCTTTTTTCTGGGCGAACCGATTATGTCAATCTTTTTTAGCGATCAGGAGGCGATTATGCATGGAGCGAACTATCTGCATATCTTGTCGACCTCGCAGTTTCTTATGGGGATTCAACTGCTGACAACTTCAGCGTTTGCTGCCCTTGGACAATCGTTCGTTCCTTCCGCGATTGTGACGAGCTTGATGGTCGCGAGAATTCCTCTTGGGGCGATTCTATCAAAAACATCGCTGGGCGTGAGTGGTATATGGTGGTCGATATCAATCACAACCAATCTCGCGGGACTGTTTCTTGTTATCGTGTTGCCTTTCTATATGCGCCGACTGCAAACACCTGCCATACCGGCCGTGGATTCGTAACTACCTTTGGTTGGATCGTGTCAAGGAGAATGATTTTGGCACAAATATTGCGCTTGCGACACAATGTGGGCTTGTGCTATCATAACTCGGCGTGTTGTGCGCTGAGGGAGAACTAAAAAAATGAGAACTGCGCGAATTATATTTATCATTCTTGACATCGTAACGTGTATTGCGCTGATCGTGACCGTTATGTTGCAGGACAGCAAATCAAAAGGACTTGGAGTTCTTTCGGGTGACTCCAGCGGTGGCGGCCTCGATACATTTTATGGAAAAACAAAAGGCCGTACAAAAGAAGGTATTCTGAAAACGATGACAACGGTTTTGGCAATCGCTTTTGCCGTTTTTACGATCGTCTTGTATCTTCTTACGGGAAGAGGCGCGTAAGCGTCAGCAACCATTTATATGAAAACATAAAGGAGAGCCAACCGGCTCTTTTTTTGTTGGCGGCAAACAAGAAGTCAGAAGTGGACGAGATTGTTTTTTCGCTAATACGCCTTGTTGTGTGAGACAATAAGTCAGAGAAACCATCTTGGCGAAAGGAAAGTGCCTGATGCGATTTGCCGTGGCATCACTGGGATGCAAAACCAATCAATATGAGATGGATGCCCTTGCGGAATCTCTCCGCGCTCGAGGGCTCACAATCGTCGGCCCCGACGATGAGGCAGATGTCTACATTCTCAATACGTGTACCGTGACAGCTGAAGCTGAACGAAAATCCCGCCAAACCTTAAGACGTTTTCGGCGTCAAAATGCTAACGCGCTGCTTGTTGCCTGTGGGTGCTATTCACAGCGCGCTGATCTCTCAACGCTTGCGAATATCACAATTGGCACAGGTTTGCGTGACCAGCTTGCTGATCTTATTTTGGATGCGATGGAAAGCGAGGGAGAGGGAAATGTTTCAGAGATCCGGCCTGCTTGTTCCTGGACTTGTTACGAGGAGCTGGGAGCGTCTGCTTTCCCAAAGGAGACTCGTGCCTTTCTTAAAATACAGGATGGCTGCAACAACCGGTGCACTTATTGCGCTATTTGTCTGGCGCGCGGCCCGGCAAGAAGTCGAGGACTGGACAACATTATCCGAGAAGCCAAACAACTTATCGCCCGCGGATACTCCGAGATTGTTCTCACCGGAACCAATATCAATGCTTATGGCGTGGATTTTGAACACACGGCCAGCTGTCAAGACCTTGCCACAGTACTCGAAGCACTCGACCGTATCGAAGGCATTCAAAGGATCCGCCTTGGTTCACTTGAATCGGGCACGATCAATCCGGACTTTGTCGCACGCATTAAAAAATTACATCATCTTTGTCCCTCGTTTCATCTCTCCCTTCAAAGTGGTTCAGACCGCATTCTCAAAGCCATGTGCCGTCGTGATACAACATCGGAGTACCTGAACGCTGTTCATATGCTTCGCGAGGCTTTTCCCAGTGCAGGGATCACAACGGATTTGATTGTGGGATTTCCGGGCGAAACACAAGCCGATTTTTTAGAAACACTCGCATTCTGCGATCAAGTCAAATTTGTTCGGATTCATGTCTTCCGTTTCTCATGTCGTCCGGGCACTCGGGCCGCGTCCATGCCGGGGCAGGTGCGCAAAGATCTCGCCATCGAACGTTCGCAGATACTACGCACAAAAGCGTCAGAGCTTGCCGTTCTCGCAATCCGTGAGAGGATGGGTGAGACGAGGCAAGTTCTAGTGGAAAGGTTTGATAGTCAAGGCAGGGCAGAGGGATACACACCCGAGTACATTTATGTCAAAGGGTTGACGAGACCTGACAGAAAACCGCCCCTTGTAAGCGGGGACATCACGCTGATGAGGATTATAGGCGTCGAGGAAGAGACGGCTCTCGCAGAGATTCTCTAGGTCAACCGATTTGATAAACGATGTATCTCTTGTACTGCGAAGCGGTCAGCGGTCCGGTTGAAGAAACATTTGAAACGTACCCAGAGTGTATTCGTAGAACTCTAGATCGTGGTAAACTAACCAGAGGAGGTGCCTATGGACGAACAAGATACTAATCGTTTTGAAATCGGCAGTGAAAAACGTCTTGCCGCACACCAGATTATGGCTGAAGTAATGTTGGCGCTCGAGGAGAAAGGCTATGATCCGATCAATCAGTTGGTCGGTTATTTCCTCTCCGGTGATCCCACCTTTATTACAAGTCATCTCGGCGCACGCGGTGTTATTCGGCGTATGGAGCGCGATGAACTGTTAGAAGTAGTCATAAGAGATTACGTCGAGCGTTTATAAATTCCATGCAGAAGCGCGTGCTTGCTATTGATTTTGGAATGCGCAGAGTCGGTGTTGCCCTAAGTGACCCCCTGCGCCTTTTTGCGAATCGCCTTCTCACGATTGTGAGGACCCGTGATGACGGGGTGGGGCCAGTTGATGCGATTGTTGAACTTTGCAAATTGCACGATGTGGATACAGTGATTGTCGGATTTCCCATTAGGACAGACGGTGGTGAATCGGACATCACGAAAGCCGCGGCCGCTTTTATGGAAGCGTTGAAGCAAGCCACGTCGCACCGTGTTGAGTTGTTCGATGAGCGATATACATCCATTTTGGCGTCTCGTGTGATTATAGAGACGCGGACAAAAAAAAAGAGAGACAAAGGTCTTGTCGATCGTGTGGCTGCCGAAATACTGCTTCAGGACTGGCTTGACAGGGAGAGAGGCGGGCTGACGGCACTTTGCGATTGATCGTGCTATAATGCGTTCGTTCCTGAAACACTCGTGCAAGCGCAAGGGTTGATTAGGACATATGCAAAATAATCCTTAGGAGGATACAAACAATGGCCATTTTTCAACTTCTATACATGGCGGAAGATGAACACGACTGCGGTAGCTACGAGGAAGGCGTTGATGAGCTCTTTGATGAAGATGCTTACGTCGTTCTGACAGATACCGAAACAGGAGAAGATTATTCTTTCATCATGGCTGACACTTTTTCTCATAATGGAGAAGAATATTGTGTTCTCGTCGACCCGGCAGAGAGCGACGAAGATGAAATGAGTTTATTTTTCATGAAATTTGTCGTTGGCGACGACGGTGAAGAAGTACTCGTCGGTCTAGACGACGAAGAAGACGAGCGCGTATATGAAGCCTATCAGACGTTGCTTGACGAAGAATGCGACGAAGAAGATGGGGAGCTCGAGGAAGACTAAGCGCATCCCGTCTGGTCGCAGCACCGCCGCTTTGGGGGACGATAGACGTCGCTCTGATGACAACGTGCTTGCGATCCTTGTTGATGAGCGAAATGGGCGCGAGTATTACGTATCTGTTCTCGATACCTTTACGATTAGAGGACAGACTTATTTTGTTATGTATAACTACGAGCCCGATGACGGTTCCAGGGCAAACCCTGAAATCGTCATCATGCGCTCATGGAAAGATGACAGTGGCGAGCAGGTATTCTCGTCGATCACCAACAAGAAAGAACTCGAACAAGCATTCGAGTATTTCTTTGAACGGTATACCAATTCGATTACCCGCTCGTAAGCTGTCCGGTGGTTAAACGTTTTCCGGAATATGGGTGGGATCTGCGCGAATGTCTGAACAATACAATCCTAATAATAGCTCCGACGTACCTGATACGAGATCGGAATCTTATGTGTGGCAGCCGGATTATACTCAGCCATCAGATGATGGCGTGACTTTACACGGGGCGTCCCCCTTGCACACAGCTCCCCTGAGGCATGTCTCTGCGCGCACTTTTCTCGCGCCTCTAACATTAATGGTTTTGCATCATGTTGTGCTCAACGTCGCATCGCTTGTCCATCTATTTGTATTTTTATTGAAAAATCCGGAGATTAAGGCGGAACTCCTTGAAAAGGCCAACGATAATGTTTTTCTGCTCGAGGTTATGATTGAAGCCGATGTGATGACTTTTGCGTCACTTTTTGGAATGCTTGTTCTGATTCCACTCTATCTGGGTTATCTTTTTATATTAAAGAAAAAACGAACACCCCTGTTGCTCGTTGAGCCGTTAGCTCCTAGACAAGCCATCGGTGCCATGACTGTAATACTCGGGGCTATGGGGCTCACACAATTATGGATGGTTCTTCTTTCATCGCTCGACGAAATGACTTTGTTAGGGCGGCTCTTTCAGGGATACTTAGAGAAGATGGCGCTGTTTGACGGGAGAACCTCGACGCAGTTTCTAGAATTACTCGTGACCGTTCTTCTGGTTCCCATTGGGGAAGAGCTTCTTTTTAGGGGCATTATCCAGGGAGAATTGCGTCGCGCATTTAAGCCATTCGTTTCGGTTGCCGCGACAACCATCCTGTTTGCCGTATTCCATCTGGATATCATTCAGGGGTCTTACGTATTGATTGCCGGCTTCGCCTTGTCAATTGTTTATCATTTTACAGAGAACATTTTTGTTCCCATTGCCATGCATGTGCTGTTTAATTTTATCGGTTCGGGTTGGCTGTCTCGTTTGATCGGCGCGGGGGAAACGGCAGAAGCTGCCATCGTACTCGTGCTCTATGTCTTTGTCATTATCGGTGCGATTGGCCTCGTTATTTTGCGCAATGATCACAAGAATAAAATCAACGCATCTTCTGATCGGATGGTTATCTGATGGCTGTTCGCTTCAAATCAATCCCTTTGAGCTTGCGGCGCAGAACCGTTATTGTGATGTCGGTTTCTTTGCTGATTATCCTTGTCGTCGCTCTCACGATCGTGTGGCGTGCGACAGGTCGAAGCGAAAGCCGTAATGCAACGGTCATACGTCTCAATGAGCGGGCAGCCGGCCAGATGAGTGTGGCGGGAACAGGGAGCAACCTCATTGCCTTGCCGGCAACGAATCTAGTCACTCATGGATCATTTTGTCCGCAGATGGTACATACGCAGTATTTCGCCAGTAGCGGGGACACAGATGAGTTCAGTTTTAAGGTTGCCGACACACAGCTTCGCGTTCCGTTAAAAGAAGACTATTATGCCGGAGCTAACTTCTCCTTGTACCGTGAATCGTCGTCTGAGATGGCACTCCTTAGCAGTGGACAGATCACTGGATATGATACAGGCAGGGTTTCCTTGAAACGTTCTGTTGAATTGCCATCGCTGGTGCCTGAGGGCGTGCGCTGGAATGCATTTACAGAATACGACGATGCTACTTACGTGTGTGGCACTTCAGGGGCAATGGTGCGGATTCCACGGGATGGTAGCGCGGAATTGATTGCTTTCAGTTTTCAGGCCGATCTGACCGCGATCGCGTCAGGTCCCAACGGCTTTATCGCGGGAGATACATCGGGCCGTTTATTCGCGTCTCAAGACGGGATATCATGGAGTCTGGCCGCAACCAGCGCTTCTGGTTCGGTAATTCGCGCAATTGAGTACATCGCTTTGCCTGATTATGAAAACGGCTTCTTCCTCGCCTCGGGAGGCCCCGGGGAATTGTATTTTGGACACACTTCCGGGCTAGAGCAACTGCAATTTTCGATGGAAGATACGGTGACTGCGTTGGTCCAGTCAGGCGACGGCATGGTGTATGCCTTGGGTGATCGTGGGAATGTGATGGCTTCCTCTAATGGCATTCAATGGCAACTTGATGAAATGCTAGTCGGAAAACAGGGATGGCTCGCTGGCGATGCCGCGGGTGGAATTACATTCTTGGTTGGTGCAGGCGGACAAATGGCCATTATGAAGGACAAGGAACCTGTCCGACACTTTGACGCAGATGCAATTTTCGATAAATTAGGGCGTTGGTATCAAGGAACAGGGCCTGTTAAGGGCTGGCCCGATTTGATGGATGTGATGGTCATGTCGTCAAGTAAGCTTGTCGTCGTTACCTCTGGCGGAAATCTTATCTATTCGAGCGATCAAGGTGAGACGTGGAGCCGTCAGACGCCTTTTGGGGAAACACGGGTAAACCGACTCAAGTTAATGCCTTCCGGAGATATCTTTTTGTCGCACCGTGACGGGACGATGACGCGCGCCGAATTGACGGCACGATTGCTGTTCGGTCCAAAACTGGACGGCGAACAGGTCACTGCCAGCGATCTTATCTCGATCAGTCTTCCCGTATTGTCTTCGCTTGATACACGTCTATTGCAGCCACCTTACAGAGAAGAGCCTTTGCGAGAAGGTGAATGGGCGATATCGGGCGGAGCTACCATGACTACTTCCCAAGATATTTGGACTGGGAGAGCAGGCTACGATTCCGGGGGAGCCTGTTCGCTTTCATTTGATCCTATATCGACGCAGCAAGAGTCCGATATGACAGATCCGCTTCTCAGGGACAGACTTTTCTCGATCCGGAGGGGAACCACTGATCCGCAGGTTATCACTAATTCAAACAGACCTTATTTGAACGCCAGAATTGCGCAAAAGCTTGATCTCTCGCGGTTGGTCCAAAATGATACCTTGCCCTTTTATCGTTTAGAGTTTGACGCCCGTGTATCGGGAGAGGTTGAAGGACAAATTGAGATTTGGTTTACCGGTTCGCTTCCTGAAGTAACAGAGTCGGTAACAATTCAGGGGGATGTGTGGCAGCACCGACGTATCTCGTTGCTTTTTCCTCGAGGATTAAAAGAGGATGATGAACTTTGGTTGAATATCGGTTTTTCCGGAAGTGGAACACTTCATTTGGATAATATCTGGTTTGGGCGCAGTGATGACGCACTCGGAGCATTGTCTTCCGCGCTTCCTGAAGACAATCAGATGTTTACCCCGGATGTTATGCGCCTTGACGCTGTGCCCATCGGCCGTGCGAGTCACATAGACGAAGTGTGGTGCTTGCCGGAAGGGACAGGATGCGCGACCGGACAAGACACAGGTGTCCATAATCTCGGCGCGGCGCTCCAACTTACTGAGCGCATGGGAGCTGTCCCGTGGCTTGTTATCGATCTTTACACAACACCGGAAGAGTTATCACACCTTATTGAATATCTTGCGGGCTCGCCTCTGTCAACCTATGGTAAGTTGCGATCAAGAGATGGTGCGATCGGCCGCTGGACGGATGCGTTTGATGTTCTTTATATAGAGATTGCAGATCTGCAGGGCGAATTGCCGAACGATGTTTCAAGGGCGAACTATGTACATTGGATTATGAACCAGCTGACAGCGACACCCGATTTTTCCGATATTCGTCACAAGTTATTTTTTATCGATTCGATGCGTTATGACGACGGGCGATGCCACACAACAGTGGATTACCATGCAGGAGATTTTATTATTCACGAACCAGTGACCGATGCCATTAAGCTTGAGGCAATCGTGAATGAATGGATCAATGAAATCCCGAGGCGCAGAATAGCAGGAAGCACGTTCATGCCTGAATTGATACGCTCTATCTCCTTCGAACATTTTAGCAGTCAGGTGCGCATGGTTGACGCAACAGTTGCCGCGTTGGCGGATCTCGGCAACAATTCAGCATTGGCTCTCCTAGATGTTGATTTGTCGGAAAAACCGTACTTGTCTCTCAAACATGTCGCAGTTCGTTCGCTTTATTCTGTGCGCGGTCTTGCGGGGAAAACGCTACTAGAAAAACCGGTTATTATCCGCGAAGGGAAAAGTGATGAACGGGAATCGTCATACCCGGATGATAAATCCGATAGCGACCGAAACGTTGAATTTTTCGCGTTCAGTTCACGCGACTCTAAAACACTTTTCGCATTGAATTTTGGTCAATCATCACACATTGTGAGCGTACAGGGATTTGACCAGCGGCTGAAAGCAAGCTTTGAACTATTTGACCACCGCGGCAACGTGATCAGTGAGGGCATTTGGAAATTTAAGCGGGACGACTTTACGCTGTTGCCAGGTGGTGTACTTGTTATCCGGCAGGAAACGGCTCCGCCTCGTTAGCGTTCATTACATAGAGAAAGAGGCCTCGGAATATGGCATGGCTTGATATATTGAAAAGCGTTTTATACGGCATCGTCGAAGGTGTGACGGAATGGCTTCCGATCAGCAGCACCGGACATCTCATCTTGCTCGAAAGATTGGTTCCCTTTACTGCGGGCGGCAATGCGACCAATAATGATGCTTTCTTCTCATTTTTCCTCATCGTTGTTCAGCTTGGGGCAATCCTCGCTGTCGTGGTAACATTTTGGAGGCAGTTGTGGCCATTTCCGAGAAAGCAGTATGCGGATCTACCCCAAGCCGAAGGACAACTGACACCGTTCAAACTCGGACGAGCACAGTTTGCCGTCGATCACAGGATTTTACGTCTTTGGACTGTGATCCTGATTGCGTGCGTTCCTGC
>LSQX01064975.1_pt1 | contig 18490 bp, 16 predicted proteins | sample 654561 | NCBI WGS metagenome assembly LSQX01 (sample SAMN04489861, study PRJNA283612) | anaerobic digester metagenome | isolation source: 4 biogas reactors fed with cattle manure at either 37C or 55C with and... | place: Denmark: Kongens Lyngby | collected 2014
TTTTATTATTACCACCAACGTTTTGCGGCTTGGCGCAGGTGGCGGCTCACTGCTGTTTGCACGGGCGACTCGCTTTCAAATTTGAACAACTGTTTCTGCGAGCCTACACCGCCACTTATGCCAAACCGCGTGTTATCTGTCGTTTACGTCCATACTCTTGTTTTGTTTTCTGAAATTCCACGGAGGTATAGGCGAATTATCATGCCAAAGTCCAATCCTATTTTGACGTGCTTTATTTTCAAGTTCAGCATATTCATCTGAATTATCATATTTTTTATAATGCCATGCCATACCCGCTTTGAGCATTTCGGCACTAATATCTTTTTTGTCAGAAGTGTAAACCCAAACTATCGCTCTTTGCCAACGGTCTTTATTTTGAATTTTTATTAATACTTGTTTTCCAAAAATCAAATCTGAAAGAGTTTGCTTTGAAAGATTGCCAAATGCTTGTTTCTTCTCTGGTGCATCAATACCGTAGATTCTACACTTTATTTGTTGGTTGTCATTTGTTAAGCCTGTAAAAGTATCGCCATCTGAAATACCAACTACTTTAACTGAATATTCTTCACCTTTCTTGAATTGTAATGTTTCTTTTTTAGTTTTCTCAACAGCGAATTGCTCTTTTTGGGCAGGTAAATTATTTCCATGTTTTCTGCGGTGTGAAGCATTATCACATGAAACAATGAACAAAATGACAATCAGAAATATAGAAAACTTAGCACGCATATAGTTAATTGTTTATTACTCCTGTTTTAGGGATAATTGTAATTAAAAATCTTTGATTTTTTTCGTTTCTCCAATCTGGTTGCTCACGAGGCACGCCCTTTTCTCCACTACCTGCAATAACGAGTTCGCAGTTTTGAAGTTTATCTAAATAAATTCCTTTACTTTCCCAAAATCTTTTCAAGCCCAATGCTCGTTGATAGCTCAATACATCATTATTGTGAAAATTGTCTGTATTATAACCGTCTGCAGACGCTTGCCCCTCAATAATTACAAGATATTGAATGTCTAATTTACTGTTTATTGTATCTTGCTTCAAATTATTGATTTTTCTTTCAATATCTCTTCCCGCATATTCTATCTCACTCAATAGGCTTGAGTTGGTTATCTTTGATATTTCAAATTCACCTTTAGGATACTGTACATGAAGTTTAAAAATGTGTTTTTTAAATTCAGGTCGATATTCAAAATAATCGGGATTGATTTCGTTTACAGCCTTTTTTACGGATTCTATATGTTCGTATTCAGCTAATTGTATAGCTAATCCCTTATTTCTCTTGTGTAATAGTGCAATGGTTAAAACAAATAATACCAACATTACAAAAAATAGAGAAGTCATTAAATCGGAATAACTTGTCCAAAAAAAAGATTCTTTTTTATTCTTACTCATAATCAGCGAAAGTTCAATAATAATTTGATTAAATCTATACTTGAAAATACCACAACAGCAATTCCTACAATTTTACACGAAATATTGACAAAAATCTTTGTGTTCTTTTTTAATTTGAATTGTTTGCATATAATTTGCCCTAAAACAAGCCAAATAAATAAACCAATAAGAGCCTTTACAATTATTCCTGTCATAATCTGATTAATTCGGAAATCCAATTTACGATTTGTATTATAAGATACGATAATCCTGCAAGGGACATAATACTGCATCCTGTTATTATTGCAATTTTCATCATGCGAGGCATTTTTTGCTGTACAACACCTCCGCTTGATTTTGTTTGTGCAAGTTTTTCAATACTATCTGAAAGACGGTCAATTTTCTTATTTTGCTCTTTTGTAGCACTTTCAAATTTTGAAAGACTTTCTTTAATAGCAGAAAGACTTTTTAACTCATCAACAACTTTATCAATTTCCTTGGTTTTCTCGCCTAATTTTTCCTGTTGTTTTTGTAAAATGTCAGCAAAGTTCCGCATTTGGATTTCCAAGTTTTCTTGTATTTTTCCAAGTGTATCCGAGACAGATTTATCGTACTTTTCAACGGAATCTCTCATTGAACGATTAGCCATCTCAATATTCTCGGTCAGCCAATTTTCGTGTTTAGCATAGAATTTACTTGCATGTTCAATAAATTGTGTGCGATTCTCGTAATTATCCAATTTCTCATTCAGTACTTTGACATTGGCAAGATACTGTGTTGTATTATTAAGATATTGAGCCAATGTGCCAATTTCTTCAGTGCTGTTCTTTAAAGCATTGTAAAGTTGAATATTTTGTAATGACACCTCTTTGTCAGCAATTTGTTTGACAGCATTCAATAGCTGTGTTTGCAACTGATAAGATTCGTTTACTTGTGAAAGTGCCTTCCCAAAATCACTTGTATTCGTAGAAAAAGTAGAGTTGAAACTTTGCAGATTGCGCGACATTTCGATTAACGCTCCAGATACATCAGATTTCAAACTGGGTAATAGTTCCTTTTGTATCCAACTTAGAAAAACATGTTTCCTTTTTTCAACTTCGGCTTTTACATTTTTTGCTCGCAGTGAACCAAAAGTTGTTAATAAGATTCCTAAAATGCTTGAAATCATAGCTAAAGCAACTCCGCCAAGTAAAGCCTCTATACCGTCCATTCCAGAAGAACTACTATCAATATTGAGTAAATCGCTTAAGCCACCACTTATCCATAAATGACCAATACCAACTAAAATACCAACCATCGTTCCAACTAAACCCAAATAAAGCGGAATAGGTATTTGTGTGTTGATTTCTTCTTCTGCAGCATCACAATTTCTATCAACAATATCTTTCATTAAAGAAAAATCGCTGATACCGCTTTTGTTACTTTCAAGATATGAATTTATAGAAGTTTCAATTTCTTGATAAATTGGATTATTGTTTTGGGCAGAAAATCCTGTGTCATTTTCATATTTCTTTTGGAGGTCTTTCTTTGCAGCTTCACGTCTAAAATATAAAATTTCGCCACTTTCTTCCGAAAATCGGGTGTAATGATACTTTTGAGAATCAAAACCTGCTTTTTCAAGCATATCATCTAATTCAGAATCAGTTGCTGATTCAATACTTTCAATTTTTACTTTATTTAAAAGGTTGTATTCATCCTTGTTATTGCAAAAAATTGACTTGAAAACATTTAATAAATTGACTGTTTTTGAAAAGGTTACAAATTGCCAAATTACAATAATGGCAATGATAATTATTATAATATAGTAGTGCATGTGCTTAAATGAATTTAATTTTTGCAGGTTTGTCGATAACCCAATTATTATTATCTTTCTTTACAGTTCCATAGGCTGTTGTTCTAATCTCTTTTTTGTGAGGAACATCTGCGGGATTGTTTTCAAAAGTACATATCTCTGTAAAAAAGTCAGGATTTACCACTCCACCACAATATTCAAATTTAGCTTCATTATTGTTTATGTCGTAAATCTTGAATGAAGCATCTGATTGATTAGATACTTCCTCTTGGAGAACTTTGCCTTGTTTGGTTCTGAAATACTTTATATATGAAATTTTGGGTTCTTGTACATTAACGGGTGTTTCTATGATTTTATCTTCCGTTTTTATCGTGTTTGGGCTTATTGGTTCAAGTTTTATATTTTTGACTTTCTCTTGTAATTCGCCAAATTTTCTATCTAATTGTTGTAATTTAGATTCAAACATTTTTATGTCCGAGGATTTATCCGCACTATCTCTTTCTATAACCATTCTTTTAAATTTCTCGCAACGTCTCCACAAGCGATATAGAAAATAAGAAAAAATGCAGAGCAATATACCTTCTAATATAATAATCAACCACATTACCCAATGACATTCACTTTTATTTTCACTTTCCTTTGTAGCTTGGACTGTTTGAGGCGGAGTTGGTTCGGTTGCTTTTTCTACAACTTTAGGTGTTTCCTGTGGTTTGCTCGCATACCTTTCTTTTAGTTCTGTTTCGAGATTTTTTATTGTTTGGTCTCCAATATAGGTTTTAAAATTACCGCTAATATCAATAATATAATCAATTATCTCTGAATCTGTTTTAGAAGACACATCAACGAATTTTTTATTTTCAATTCTTGCTTTTACCAAATTATCCGCAGTTTGTCCCCAAGAATTATTCTTTAGTATTTTATATAAATCGTCATAAGATAAGTGGTTATCAAAAGAACAATTATCTAATTTCGATTTGATTTTACTATTATAAGCATCTTTGTCGCTTTGGTTTGCTTTGGTGTTTTCAATATAGGCTTTTGCGTATCGACAATTTACGTAATCAATTATTTTATCAAATTCATTTTGATTAATCGTCTGTGCGGCAATAGAAAAGCCGCACAGAAATATTACACTTACTATAAAAAACACTTTCTTCATAATCAATTCTTTTTGTTGATTTCTGTACTAATTGTATTTAATAAGCAAGCTATCGGATAAAAGAAAAATGTTTCTTCTATTTTTGTACTTGAAGTATCCGTTACAGATTCTATTTTTCCCATAATCCCGTTTTTAGTAAATGTAACAAAATCTTCCTCTTTTTCGCATACATCTTTCGCAACCTGCAATGTGTTCTGATTTAGATTTAACGCTGTTAGGAAAGTCTCTTCAACCACTCCTTTCGTATATTTTTGCATCAACAAATCATCAATCACGTAGTTAATGAATGCTTTAACTTCCGTGTTGGTATTTGACACGCACTTGTCTAAATCTATTGAAGAATATGTGTCGTTGTCCGAAGCAAAAGTTGTCGAATCAGTTCCCATTAAAACAACCGGAACAAACAGCGTTTGTACGTAATCTTTATCTGCTGCTTTTATACCACCTTTGCAAGTAACTTCTTTGGGGTTGACCGTGTTTTGGATAATATCCAGACCACTATTGCCATATTTTTGATCGTATACTTTCTCGAAAATCAGTTTTGAAAATTCGGCTAAAACATCTTTATCTGCCACAATATTGACAATCTTTGAACCATTTCCACTAAATGTAATATGGCGTGGCAATGGCAATTCTCGTGCTTTCATAATTTGTGCCGTATGATAAATTATAGACGCATAGAAAAGCACAAATACCAACTTTTGCTCCTTGTCCTTTTTTAGCATTGAGTTAAAATTGATCTCAACATTTTTCAAATCTTCATTATTGGAAAGAGAAAAGAAAAATGAAGCGAGGTCGCCAAATTTCGAAGCCGTGATACTATTGAGAATATTTGTTAAATTAAAGTGTGGGTCATTAGCCTCAATTATACCTTCAATTTTAGATTGATACTTTGATACAACTGGAGTAATATGTTCTCCAATGCCAAATATCGAATTTGCCGCAAATCGGAAAGAAGTTACATATTCTACTTTTTTGTCTTTCACAAAAACAACGTCAGTAGTTCCACCGCCTATGTCAATAGAAACAAGGTTATTTATCGCATCTCTATATTTGGTATCGTCTTTATAGTATAAAAATGGTGCGACGGATTCGGGAAGGTCTTTTATATTTTCTTTTAAAATATCTTTTATGTTTTCTTCCAAGTCATCAATATTGCAAACCGATATACCAAGGAAATATTTTGCATAAGCTAGTTTCCATTTTTCGGCAATAATTTTAGAACGAGTGCCTGCCATACTTAATGGATAGAACCAGACTATCTTTGTTGAATCTAAAACTCCTTTATTCAAAATCGTTTTGTTTCGCAATATAAAACATAAAGAATCAATGAAATATCCCATCTCTTCTTCGGTTGCATCCCATTTTAATTGAGTTAGCACTTCATTATATTTTGGAATTTGTCGTTTTTCGTATGGAATCACAATATTTGCATGCACAAATGAGGAAATCGTTTTACTTTTATTTCTGTTTTTAGATAATGATAACGCTGTTCGTACAGGAAATTTGAATTTCGTATCCGTTCCAATTTCTTTGGGAATAAAATCAATATCAGAAACCAATATATGTGCTTCGGTTTTTCCGTGCAGGAATTGTATTTGGTGTTCTCCCGTTGCAGATTGAATATCAAGCGGTCTAATTTTATGATTTGAACTTGTTTTATATTCAATGTGGGTATTCGTTGTCCCAAAATCGACTGCAAATGTAAAAGAATCGGTATTCTCAATTTTCGGTAGTAGTGGAATTAAAACGCCGTTTACATTATCAATTTTTATTCTGATATGGTCAAATGTTTTTTGATTTAAAGAGTAAATTGTACAAACAGAGTTTTCATTATCAGAAGTATTGCGTTTTATCCAATCATTTTCATTTAATGCAATTCGAGTTGAACCTTTGTAGAAATCGGCAGAATATTCAACATCTTTTTCACTAAATGGAGAAAATAATCCAATTCGATAAAAAGCGAGTTTGTCATTCTCAAATTTCACATTCGGGAATATGGCACAGTCAAAATCTCTCTTTTTAACCAATGTCATTTCACTTTCTTTGTATTCTTTTTCAAAAATAACTTCGCCATTATGAACAGGGATTTTTAAGGTTATTTTTACGGTACTATCTCCACCATTAATGGTTATGTGTTTTTTTAAATCTTCTGTGCTGAAATACTCAAAATATTTTTCTTTTAAAGGCAACAAATAAGTATTTGTACTATTTTTCAAATTACCCGAAAAGAAACTTTCTTCTTGAATGGAATATGGGAAACAAATAATTTTGTCTTCCAAGAAATCATTTCTTGTAAGCCAACCATAGCGTGTTCCGTCAGGCAATATGTTTCTATCTGCTTTCTCATTAGCGATAAAACTTGCCCATTTTGTAGTCTCGGTTAATGACCAATTTTCATATCCACTACCATTTCCTCCTTTTAGAGGTAAAATCAATGGCAACAATTCGTTTTTCAAAGTTGTTTTAACTTCAAAATCACTTACAATTATTTTGTTTTCGTCTATTTTTTGTTCGTAAATTGACTTGCTTAAAATTTCATATCCTGCAATTGGATTATAATTATTCTTCAAATTCTCCATTGCTAATTTTTCGTGTTCAAAAATATTATCTATTTCTTGAACTTTTTCGGGTTGCAAATCTTTTTGCGCTTGAAGATAATTGTAAAAATCTTTGAATATCCACTCTGCTTTATCGTTTACGACGTGAGTTTCGTTGTTCGCAGCAACCCAAGTGTAAAGATATTTTTGAAATTCCCAACTACGCTTATGCAAAGGCATTATTCCTGAATATGCTTTGTGGTTATTGCTTAATAGAATATCAATAGGATTTTTTATTTCCCCTTTTTCGTTCGCTTTATTAAATTCGTTTGCCGAACTAAAAAACAATGTGCATGGCGAAGTTGCCCCAATCATTTCTCCAGTAGGCTTGTATTTTAAAATGTAGATACATTTCATTTTGTCAAAATTATACGCTACTGCATCACTTTCTAAGAATGTTTTGAGAGTTTTATATAGAATTTTATGTCCTGCTTGGAGTTTTGGCAAGTCGGTATCTTTATCCCATTTTACAATTTCAATTTTATTTTGCCACTTGGCATAAGTGAAAAATATTTCAGCTACATCCAAACTATCCGAAACAATTTTTTTATAAGCTGCCAATGCTCTATCTCCATATGCAGCAACTTCTGCAAATGCAGTCTTAACTAATGCTATACGAGCAAATGGAGAAGGAATTGATGTTGGTTGATTTTCAGATTTCTCATTAGAGCTTTCTATTGCATTTATTTGTTTGTCATCATACATCCGTGATTCGTCCCAATGTTTGAGAGAATTTTGCAAATCATGTTGTCCTTTAGTTTCACTTTGCAGACGGAAAACATATTTTGTATCTTTATTTGCCATGATTTTTAAGATTTAAAGTTGATTAATGATTCTGTCGCACGGTAGAAAAGTTCGAGAAAGCGACTTTCATTACCCAATGCTTTGTCTGTTTTTGAAATTTGACGGTTGAGTTCATTATCAACTCTTGCCCAATTTTTATATCTGATATTATCGCTCCATATTGGTTTTGTTATCAGACTTATATCGCCTTTGACAAAATCAAAAGCATTGTTAGTAGAAAGATTAAAAGGAGAAAATCTACGGTTTTGATTTTCCATTTCTCTTAGCCAAGTGAAGAATGAAGATTGCAATGATTCAAGTTTTTTTATTGAGTTTTCTTTGCGGAAATCCTCATTAAATCGCCTGTGGGCATACGGTTGATATTTTCTTTCTTTCTCAAAAACAAATTGCATGTAGTTTCTGAATAGCAAAAAACGAGAAAGTGGATTTATGAGCATTTTTTGTGATTCATCTTCCAAATTTGCAAAACCGATTTCTGAAACATTCGCACTTATACCAAATTCTTTGTAAGTAGTGCTTTCAATCTTATCATCTTTTCTATGAATATTTTTTTGCTGCAATTGTGGATTCACAAAATCAAGTATTGACATTGCAGCCGCTAACTCTACAAAATGAGCATTGTTTTTTTGTTCATCGCCACCTTTGTGGTGTTCGTAAGTTGTGGTGTTTGTGTCTGCAATATAATAGAGTGTATCTAATTTTTTGTCTTCTGTTTTGTAATACGATAATGCAGCTTTTGATTTATCAATAAATGTGTCAGAATTAACTAAACTATTATCAGTTGCTGCTCCAACATTAAAATATGGCAATACAGAAATTGCTCCGATAGGAGCTTTATTCACTAATCCCCAATTTGGTAAAGGTTGTCCTTCTGCATCTTTCTGATTCGGAGATTGTAATACTTTCCGCAAAAGAGGGAAACCGCTTGCTCCAGTACCGCCAAAAATAGAACTGACAATAAAAATGCGGTCGCCGTCTTTAAAATCGTTCGCAAAAGCCTTGAAAATATCGCTATCATCAAATTGATTTAGCACAACACTTCCGATATTTGGGTTTCCTTGAAACCCCTCTGTCATATCCAATTCCAATGTTTCTTTTGAAAAAAGAATATCAACCAATGCTTTATTTTCTGAACTCATCGTATTTTTGCCGATAAATTCGTTGAATTTTTGAGTGTTATCTTTCAATTGCAGACAAAGTTCGTTATTCAATAATTCAATTCGCGTATTAAAAAAACGGTTTTTATATCCTTTTTGAGTATCCTCTTTCGGTGCAATATTATTTACTGTGATATAATTTTCTATCAATGTTTTTGTTCGCGTTAAGTCATGGTTTGACATATCTCTGTCAATCACGATTGGTACAATCGTATCCACGCCGCACTCCACTCCGGAAGCGAGCAACATTATCAATGATTTTAGAACTCTTGAACCTGTGCCACCAATTCCGAAAATATATAATTTGTTACTTGCCATGATTTTAGAATTTAAAAGGTGAAAATTTACAATTGCGACTTCCCCATTTGATTATGAGTGAACAAAGAACAAATGCAATAATAGATACAATGATATTTGTCAATCCAAATCCTAAACATTCTGCAACTGAAATAGCTGAAATATCCGAAGAAATATTGCCTGCAAGCAAATCGGAATAACAAATACCAAAAGCAAGTAGGAAATTAACTATTAGCACGATAACTAAAAAGATTAGCCATTTAAACCCACGATTCCAACGAGGGTGATTCAAAATATAATAATACGTTACACATGCCGCAATGCTAATTATTAATGAACTCATCCCAATAATAAAAAAAAGATTAGCTTCTGTGTAATCTCCTGTAACTTCGCTCCATCCGCTTAAATGTTCGGCTAAATTTGAGCCAAATAAAGAAGAGAGCCATCTGTAAATTGTTTCCATATAATTACTTTTTTAAATTAAATTTCATTGTTGTATAAATTGAACTTCCTGAAAAATTGTATGCTTCATAAATTCCTTCGGCTAAATACTTAATACCAAAAGTTTTATTGATTGCATCGTTTTTGTATATATCAAGTCCTTCCTCATCATTAATATCATAAATCCATTGAGGAAATTGATTTCTTAATATGATTTCTAATTCGCCTACAGAAATTTTATCTGTAGTTAGTTTCATATTATGAGTGTAATTTGTATTGGGATTGGTATTGTGTTCTATTTCAATAAAATAATCATTATTCGGCTGTTTGTTTATCAAACGAGCATAACTCTCTGTATTTGTAAGATATTCATCGCCTAATAAAACTGTAAAAAGAGACAAATCCATTCCAATTGTAAACATGAAATTTCCTTTATGTGCTCCGTTTGAGGCTTTTTTGATATTGTAGATTGAGGTTTTAGGATTAACAATATCTTTTTTCCTTGAACATCCCGAACCTGAAGAAGTTTGCCTGTTGAATGAACCCTGTTTTGGACTACTTAAAATTGCGTAATCAATTTTCATATTTACTGGAGGTAATAGTGTGTAGGAATGTTGTACACCGCCTCCTTTGAATCTTTCATCAGGAATATGTGCTTTCAATGAAGCGATATTCGCAACATCGCCAATAACCCAAATGTAATATGGACGTGAAGCATCAATATTTTCAGGCTTATCTTCACGATTGAAAAATCTCCCTTTAAAATTTGAAGATAACTGATAAACTATTACAGCTGTATTTGGGAAAACTTTCAGATATTCAGCCATTGAGGTTTTTATTCCTATTTGCTGATTAACAAGATATTGTTCCGCATCTTTCCCTCTTCCGGGTGAAAAAATTCCATCTGTAATTAATACCGAAATCTGTTTATTATCAGTTCTTTTCAACACCAAATCAAAAACATTAGAAATGTCAGAAGTTGCAAACACACATTGATTTGGGTTGAGTTTCTCTATAAAGTCCTCAACATCAGAACCCTTTGCGACAGACTTGTCGTTTATGTAAAACAGATTTAGTGTATCGGTTATTCCAGAAATTTTAATATCTGTCAAGTAATTATATACAGCCTTTTTAAAATCTGTATTCCCATTTACATAACCAGCCATACTACCAGAGTTCTCAACATAAACATTGACAACAGGTTTAATTTTAGAAGCGGTTACAGCTGGCAGATATATTGCCATTAACGTACATCCATTGACAACAGGTTTAATTTTAGAAGCGGTTACAGCAGTCATTTCTGAATTTTCAGAAGGCTTGTTTCCTCCCTTTCTTTGAGTACTTGAATTTCCGCAAGAGGCAAGGAATAATACTGCCAAACAATAGATTAAAATGTTTCTCATACTTTTATTATTTATTCTTGTTATTTTTATTCGTACCTTATTTTCTTCTCTCAATTAACGCACGCTCTTGCCTAAATGACAGATAACGTTTTATTTACGACACAAATATACAACATTCGTATATTCAAAGCTTATAACATTCGTATATTCTTTTTGTTAAAACCTAAAAACCAAGTCTAAGTTACTGTATTACAGAATTATACAAACTAAACTCATTTATTCATGTTTTTCATTTACGAATGTTTATTAATATTGATATTATCTTTTTCTTTTTGGGCAAAAGCCCATACCAACAGATTTATGACGATATATAAAACAATAATTGCTGCACCAGCATATATATTTCTGAAAGATATAGCAAATATCAATGAGCCAATAATTAAAATAATTTGAGGTAATAGTTTCACAAACTTCAGTTCTTTTACCTTAAATGAAAACATGGGAAGCTCTGATATCAACAAATATGATGATATTAGTATTAAAAAAAACAGGACAAGTGGTGTGGCAAAAATAGAGTTTTCTGGAATAAAGCACCACGAGCTTATAAGCAAGGCATTGGCAGGCGTTGGAAGTCCGATAAATGAGGAACTTTGCCTGTCATCAACATTGAATTTTGCCAATCGGACTGCAGAAAAAATCACCACTAAAAATGCTATGTAGGGAAAAAACTCTGTAAGAAAACAAGCATTGTTAAAACATATTGTTTTTTTGGTCAACAGTTCAAACATCATATATGATGGTGCTAATCCAAAGGAAATTAAATCGGCAAGTGAGTCTAGTTGCTTACCAATTTCGGAATAAGCTTTTAGCATTCGTGCCGAAAAGCCATCCAAAAAGTCGAAAATCATAGCCAAAATTATTAAGCCGAAGGCTATTTCGTTATTTCCTGCTACAATCTGTGTAATCGCTATGGAGCCCGATAATAAGTTTAGCGATGTTATAAAATTTGGTATAGATTTTACTATTTTCATCTGTTCTCTAAAATTGATTGGGCGTACCTTAAGCTTTCGCTATGGGGATATTTCTTAATAAATTGTTCTACTATTTCTATGTCTCTATATTTTGCAAATGCCGTTTGCGTGGCACTCCAAATGGCTTCGTCAACAAGACTTGCATCATAAAATTTCTCTTTTGCCATTTCGAAACATTCAATGGCTTTGTCTTCCCTATCCATTTTCAGATAGCACTCTCCTTGCTTAAAAAGAGCATAAGCTGCCTCTTCAGGATGTTGTTTTTCAATAATTTCGAATGCAATAAGTGCCTTTTTATGATGTGGAGATATAAAGAGACGTTTTGCATGGGCAATTTGCTCATCTTTTTCTCCATTTCTAACTGAGTTCATAAATTCAGTAAAAAGTGCAGGCGTATTTTCTTCCATTTTTAAATATTTCTGTTAGCAAAAATAGATATTTTTACTGTGCTTTTTACAAACTTAATGTAAAATAATGTATGTTTGTGATACCAAAACATAAATCATGAGAAAATCATCTATTATTCTATCAATTTTTATTGGTCTGGTAATTGGCTTAAGTTTTTGTAAAAAAACTGACGAAAAAATCAGAATTAACCCCATAGTAAAGCCCGGTTTTACTGTTATGGACTATGATTCTAACGAATACAAAACCATTCAAATTGGTCAACAGATTTGGCTTCAAGAAAATCTGCGAACTCTTCATTACAACGATGGCAGGTTGATTTCCACCATGTGGATTTACGACTCTGACACCGCTGCTGTTGAGGACTATGGTTTTTTATATTCGTGGAGCATCTTGGAGGATAGTTGTGGAGTTTGTCCAGAAGGGATGCACGTGCCAAGTGAGCACGAAGTAAAAGTTTTAGTTGAATATCTTGGTGGGATTAAATTAGCTGGTGGATATTTAAAAGATACAGACCCAAAATATTGGGAAACGCCCAACAATGGAGCCAACAACGAGAGCCAATGGAGTGGTAGAGCTTCGGGATATTTCTCGCCTGTTTCTTCACTTTTTATAAATAGAAGAAAAATAGGCTATTGGTGGACACAAAGTCAAAATGTTCAAGGTAAAGGCATGGCTTTTACATTGGATAAAGTTTCAATGGATGTTGATTTTATAAACTTTCCCTACGACTTTGGTTTTTCCATTAGATGCCTGCACGACTCTCTAGATTTGAGCGTCAGTATGTAAATCTACTTTTCCTGAATAAACTTTTCGAACTGGGCCTTTTAGCCTAATATCTGTAATGATTTCACCTTCTTTTTTGAAGCTAATATCAAAACTACCACCTTTGGCTTTTACTTTAATTTTATCATCGGGAATATCATAAAACTCTTTAGCTGCAATGGCTGAAGCTGTTACACCTGTTCCGCAGGACAATGTTTCATCTTCTACTCCTCTTTCGTATGTGCGAGCAAAAATGACTCCATTTTTGTGTGAAACAAAATTAACATTGGTACCATTGGGGGCAAATCGGCTATCGTAGCGAAGTTTTCGACCCATTTCAGTAATATCAATTTCATTTAAATTATCCACAAAAACCACCAAGTGTGGCGAACCTGTATCTAAGAAAAACTCATTGGGACTAAGCACTTCTACATTATCCACATCTCTGAGTTCCAGCTCAATAAGCCATTCGTTTTCGCCTTTCCATAAAATTTCAGCATCGTGCAAGCCATCATACGCCTCGAAGGTAACTTTCTTATCCATCAGACCTAAGGTGTCTAAAAACGCCACAAAAGAGCGTCCGCCATTGCCACACATTGAGCCCAAATTCCCATCTGAATTGAAATACAACATCTTGAAATCTACATTGGGAATTAGCGATTTGTGAAGTATAATAAGTCCATCGGCTCCAATGCCAAAACGGCGGTGGCACAATTTTGCCACATGTTCTGAAAAAATAAAATATTCCGAATCTCTATTATCTACCATAATAAAGTCGTTACCTGCACCGTGAAATTTTGAAAAAATCATAATTCTTAATTTAAAATTGGTTCTAATTTAGTAAATGAAGATGAGTTTCGTAGAAGATATTTTCTATCGTTGGAAATCATTATCAAATTATCATTATTACTCATAAAATGTACATTTTCAACATCTTTAATTCCGTAAATAACAAGTTTTTGCAACGATTTTTTATAACCTCTATAATTTATGGGCGACTGCCAAAATTCCACCTGAAGTGTGTAGCTGTTTTCCTCACTGGGATTCACCCCCATTAGCGTATCAATAAGGCTTTGGGTATTGTATTCCACTTCAAATTCTCGCACCGCCAAAAGAATATCTTTTTTTACAATTATTTCAGGATCATCGTCTAACAAATCGACATCTTCCATAAAAGAGCTTTCCGTGCCATCCCAAAGGTCGTCATCAAGCCACAAATCGTCATCTAAATAGTAGAAATCCTGCTCAATTTCATCAAACAAAACTGTATCTTTTTCCACAACTTCTTTCGGAGGTGTATATTTTTCAATTTCCAAAACTGGAGTTTGTTCCTTTTCTGAATGACCTGAAAGTCGTCCTATCAAGCTATGTATTTTCGCACTAAAATACCAATCTTTCTGACCAACGTACGACACCCACCAAATAATACTAAATGCCAAAAGAAAGCCGAGGAAAATACCAAGGATAAAATGTCGAATTTGACGAAAACGTCTGTTTTTAGGCTTTAGCATATATTAAACTTCTATGCAAAATTAATAAGATTAAACGATTTAAAGGCTTATTCTAAAAAATAAATCTACAATTATTAAAGTACGATAATATATTCCATTTTTTTGGCTATACTCATAAAACAAAATATCTAATTTTATCAATTATAGGCTAAATTGTTTTAACTTTGGCAACTGTATAAATTTATAATACCATAATTATGAGAAAAGGAATATGTTTTTTATCATTATTTTTAATGAGTTTTATGGTTTTTTCGCAGCAAAAAGTTAAACCAGACGAAATTAGAGAAAAGATGCAGTGGTTTGCTGATGCAAAGCTTGGAATATTTATTCACGAAGGAATTTATGCCGTTGAAGGTGTTTCGGAATCGTGGAGTTTTCATAACAAAAGAATTTCGCACAAAGATTATATGAAACAGATGAAAGGTTTTACCCTTTCGAAATATGACCCTGCTTATTGGGCAGATTTAATTCAAGAAACAGGTGCTCGCTACTCTGTTATCACCACCAAACATCACGATGGAGTGGCAATGTACGACACCAAATTGAACAAACTTAGCAGCGTAAGAGGAACTCCCGCAAAAAAAGATTTGATAAAACCATTCTTTGAAGAATTGAGAAAAAGAGACCTCAAATGTGGTGCATATTTTTCGCTTATAGACTGGACACACAACGATTATCCGGGATTTTTAAACGATAGTTCGAGATATGATGTTGAAAATGATTACGCTCGTTGGAATAGATTTAGAAATTTTTATCAAGCACAATTGGACGAAGTTTTGCAGCAATTCAACCCCGATTTGTGGTGGTTTGATGGCGATTGGGAACATAGTGCCGAACGCTGGGAAGCAGAAAAAGTTAGAAGAATGATTTTGAAGAAAAACCCCAATGCCATTATAAATGGCAGACTGCAAAGATATGGCGATTATGAAACCCCTGAACAGAACTTCCCTGTAACAAAACCCCAATACGATTGGTGGGAATTGTGCATGACGAGCAATCAAAGTTGGGGCTATCAGCCCGATGATAAAAATTGGAAAACGCCCTACGAGGTAATTACAATTTTTGTTGATGTGGTTGCCAATGGCGGAAATATGCTTTTGGCCATGGGACCCCGTGAAGATGGCACTATTCCAGATGAACAGATACATATTTTCAAGGAGTTGGGAGCTTGGAACAAAAAACACGGAGAAGCCATTTTTGAAACTATTTCTGGGCTACCACAAGGGCATTTTTATGGACCAAGCACCATGTCTAAAGACTCAACAACACTATATCTTTTCTTGCACGAAAACAATAGCGGAAGGGTGATGCTAAAAGGTTTACTAAACGATATAGAAGAGATTAGCATGGTGGGGAGTGGCAAAAAACTTGAGCACAAAGTTGTGGGAAAAATCTCATGGAGCCCAGTTCCGGGATTGGTTTACATTGATGTTCCAGAAAATGAAATTGACAAGTATGTTAGTGCTATAAAAGTTAAGCTAAAAGAACCAATAAAACTTTATAGAGGTCAAGGAGGCTTATATTAATAATTATAGGATTTTATGAAAAAGATATTTTTTATTACATTTATTTTGTCTTCAACCCTTCTGTTTTCTCAAAAGGCAAAAATCCATACAGTTGTTAGCCACGACAGGCAAACCGTTACAACCGACCCCTCTCAGGGAATAAACCCCTACTCATCCTGGGCGGTTTTTCCATCAGAAAAGACCCCCATTCGTAAAATCACCATGAATGTTACTTTAGGCACTCCCGACACCCTGCCCACAGCACATTGGGACTACCTTGACCATATTTATTTAGTGAAACAGGGTGGCGTTAATGGAAAGAAATTAAACTACGAAATTGGAAGAATGTTAACCCCCTACGGTGCATTTTACACCCAAGGCTGGAGCTGGAAATGGCAGGTTGATGTGAGCGATTTTGCCCCATTTTTGCGCGACAGCGTTGAGATAAAATATGTACATGCTGGCTGGGAACCTGTAACCGTTGGCTGGGCACTAACAATCAGTTTTGATATTCTTGAAGGCGACCCCATAATGCAGTTTCAGGGCATTACACCACTGTGGAATAAGGGCTATAAATATGGCGATGAAAATGAAAAATTAGAAGATAATTTATTACCCATAAATTTTGTTTCTCCCGAAGCTACTGAAATTAATCGCATTAGGATTCAGCACACTGGACATGGCATGGATAGACCCAACAATTGCAGTGAGTTTTGTTCCCGATGGCGAAAAATTGAATTTGATGGCAAAGAGGTTGACCACAGAGATATGTGGAAAAAATGTGGCACAAACCCACTCTATCCACAAGCTGGAACATGGCTCTACGACAGGGCTTATTGGTGTCCGGGCGACTTGCAAGACCCCGATATAATTGATGTTTTTGCTAAGGGCGGAAATCACAATGTAAGTATGACAATGCAAGAATATACAGCCACAGAAAATATACAGGCGGTGGAAAACATTTCGGCATATATGTTTCATTATGGCAAACCACTAAAAAAGCATGATGTCGCCCTGGAGCATATTAGCGTGCCCAGTGATGAGCAAAGATTTTCAAGAGAAAATCCAGCTTCTTTCGACCCAAAATTCACCATTAGAAATTTAGGTTCAGAGAATTTAAAATCTGTAATAGTTGAGTATAGAACCGAAGGTTTTGCCAAAAAATCTTTTAAATGGAGTGGTAATCTAAAGTTTAATGAAACTGCCGAAATTACCATTCCAGAGCAAATTGACATGAAAGAGGGCGAAAACAAATTCACCGTTTTATTGAAAAAGCCCAATGGCAAAAAAGATGGCTGGAATGGCGATAATCAGCTTAGCTCAAATTTTGTTTCACCAATGAAACTACCCACAGACTTTATTATTCAGTTCAAAACCAACAACTCCCCTGCCGATAATGAGATTTCCATAGTTGGAAAAAACTCGGAATTATTTCACAAAATATCACCCACAGAGAGCGACTCAAACAAAGTTTTTGTTGACACAATTAGCTTAGCCCAAGGGCAATACTTTATTGAGCTAATAGACACTGTTGGCAATGGTTTGGAGTTTTGGGCACAACCACAATTTGGATATGGATATTTAAGAATATTGGATATGGAAGGAAATCTAATTCATGCATTTGAAAGCGATTGCGGAAGCGGCGAAAAACTTTCATTTTCTGCCACAAATGATTTTGTTTTGGACAATAGCGAAATAAATTTTGATATAAATGTTTTTCCAAGAAGATTTTTCGATGATGAGTTCAGTATTTACTACGCCTTAAATAAAAGCTCAAAAATGAGAGTTGAAATATCTGTTGACGACAAAATTTATGAAACACATGAATATGAGGAGGCTAAAAATGGAAAATACACCTATTATGTCTCTAATTTACCAAAAGGTGTTATTATTTTAAGTGCATTTATTGATGATAAATTAGTTTTAAAAACCAGAGTTGCACCAAATTAGAAAGCATCTAAACAACCATTAAGAAATAGAATTTGTCTAAATTTATATATTAACAAACACAAAACATTATGAAAAAAATTACTCTTTTAACCTGAGTTCGATGTAAGAAAAGTATAAAAAAAAACAATCAAAAAAGTTGTGTATTTAGTCGTCCCTTAAAAACCACACATCTATTTGATTATCAATAATTTAACACACAAAAGGCTTTGATATTAATGCAAGATTTTGTATCTTTGTAATCTAAAACTTGCAAATTTATATGATGCCAAAGCCAATAAATCGTAATCAAATTAGCTTATTTTCTTCCTTTGAAAAGATGCTAAATCACGAACATCCTTTATTCATTTTAGCCAATGAA
>LSQX01018048.1_pt1 | contig 18489 bp, 16 predicted proteins | sample 654561 | NCBI WGS metagenome assembly LSQX01 (sample SAMN04489861, study PRJNA283612) | anaerobic digester metagenome | isolation source: 4 biogas reactors fed with cattle manure at either 37C or 55C with and... | place: Denmark: Kongens Lyngby | collected 2014
CTTCGCGATTGATCTTTGCCTTGATATTTCGGTCGGCCGAACAGGATACCCCCATGCCCACCGGACACGAGGCGCCATGGCGAGGCAACCGGATGACCCGCACGTCGTGCGCGAAGTATTTCCCTCCAAACTGCGCTCCCAATCCCAGCTCGATTGACGCCTTTTGCAGACGATCTTCCAGTTCGATATCCCGGAATGCTTGCCCCAGCTCGTTCCCTTCGGTGGGCAAATTATCGTAATACTTGGCCGAGGCCAGCTTCACCGTCTTGAGGTTTGCCTCTGCCGATGTGCCACCAATCACGAATGCCAGGTGGTAGGGAGGGCAGGCGGCCGTGCCTAACGACTTCATTTTATCAATCAAAAACTCCTCCAGCTTACCCGGTGCCAGTAGCGCCTTGGTCTCCTGGTAGAGGTACGTTTTATTTGCTGAGCCTCCCCCTTTGGCAATGCAGAGGAAATTATATTCATCCCCCTTGGTCGTATACAGGTCGATCTGCGCCGGCAGGTTGGTTCCCGTGTTCACCTCATCGTACATGTTGAGGGCCGCGTTTTGTGAGTAGCGCAGGTTCTCGTTCATGTAGGTGTTATAAACCCCTTTCGAGAGCGCCTCTTCGTCGTCTCCCTCGGTCCATACCCGGTTTCCTTTCTTTCCCGTGATAATAGCGGTTCCGGTATCTTGGCAAAACGGGAGGATCCCCTTCGCCGAAATCTCAGAATTCCTCAAAAAGGTGAGAGCCACGAACTTATCGTTATCACTCGCCTCGGGATCGGTGAGGATTTTAGCCACTTGCTCCTGGTGATCGGGCCGCAAAAGGAACTGCACGTCCCTGAAAGCGGTTTGCGCCAGCAGCGTTAATCCTTCGTTAGAGACCTTCAGGATCTCTTTGCCATCAAAATTCTCAACGGACACGTGCTCTTTCGTGAGCAGGTAATAGGAGGTTTTATCTTCCGACATGGGGAAAGGCTCCTGGTAAATGAACGGTTTTTTTGCCATAAATGATTGTTGTTATCCGGAAGGTAAACACCCGGTTTGTGCATGAAGGGACAAAAATACAAAGAAAAAACGGCACCGTAAAACGGTGCCGCTAAACAGCAATTAACCCATTGGCCCGATCATATCCTCGGGTCGTACCCATTTGTCAAAATCCTCTTCCGACACGTAGCCCAATCGTACCGCCTCCTCCTTTAGCGTCGTGCCGTTGGCGTGCGCCGCGTTAGCAATCTCCGCCGCCTTGTAGTACCCGATCTTGGTGTTAAGCGCTGTCACAAGCATCAACGAGTTGTCCAACAGCTCTTTTATTCTCGGCCTGTTTGGCTCGACGCCAGAAACGCAATGAATATCGAACGACACCGCGGCATCTCCCAGCAGCTGGGCGCTCTCCAAGAAATTGGCCGCCATGACGGGCTTGTACACGTTCAGTTCAAAATGTCCTTGCATACCCCCGATGGAAATGGCTACATCGTTGCCCATCACCTGCGCGCACACCATGGTGAGTGCTTCCGACTGGGTGGGGTTCACCTTACCCGGCATGATGGACGACCCGGGCTCGTTGGTCGGTATGTTAATTTCCCCGATTCCGCTTCTCGGGCCGGATGCCAGCAAACGAATATCGTTGGCGATCTTATTTAAGGCGACGGCCACCTGCTTCAACGCACCGTGGGTCTCCACGATAGCGTCGTGGGCTGCCAATGCCTCGAACTTGTTTTTCGCAGTCACGAACGGAAGACCCGTGAACTCGGCGATATAGCGAGCTACGGTCACGTCATACCCCTTTGGAGTATTTAATCCGGTGCCCACCGCCGTTCCTCCCAAGGCGAGTTCGGCGAGGTGCGGCAGCGTGTTCTCGATCGCCTTAATGCCATGCTCCAGTTGTGCCACGTAGCCACTGAACTCCTGTCCCAGCGTGAGGGGAGTGGCATCCATTAGGTGAGTTCGTCCAATTTTCACCACGTCGGCCATCTCTTTCGACTTCGCCTCGAGCGACGCGTGCAGCTGGCGTAAGCCGGGGAGGGTGACCTCCACCACCTTCTTGTAGCAAGCAATATGCATCCCCGTGGGAAAGGTGTCGTTAGACGATTGCGACTTATTCACATCGTCGTTAGGTTGCACCACTTTCTCACCTTCTCCAATCTCTTTCCCTACCAGCTGTTGCGCCCGGTTAGAGATCACTTCGTTGACGTTCATGTTGCTCTGCGTGCCTGAACCGGTCTGCCAAATCACCAGCGGGAACTGGTCGTCGTGCTTCCCGGCCAATATCTCGTCGCACACCGTCGCGATCAAGTCGCGCTTCTCTAACGACAACACGCCCGCCTCGTGATTGGCGTATGCCGCACCTTTCTTTAGATAGGCAAACCCGTGTACGATCTCGATCGGCATGGAAGCAGGCTTCCCAATCTTGAAGTTGTTGCGCGACCGTTCGGTTTGCGCACCCCATAACTTATCGGCGGGTACTTTCACCTCGCCCAACGTATCATTTTCTATCCGGTAATTCATAATTTGTTCTCTTTACGTGAATGTTCCATGACAAAAATATAAAAAAAGATGAGTAAAATCGCGGAACGGGGCGAATCTGGTCAAATGCATCCCTTTAAAGATCGTTATTTGCAACAATATCTTCCCAATAAAAACAAATAATCGCGAAAAAAGAGTAACTTTGAAATCACTATGTATGAATCCATTAAAAATAACTGTCGAATGAAAAATTATCTATTACTGATTGCAGCACTTGTAATATCCATGGTATCCTGTAAGCAGTCGGCTCAACAAGATTCCTACTCGTGCGACGCAACTCCCGTGGAAACGCACGCCTTGATTTTTGATGCCGACACGATCTACACCATCGCCGAAACATTTATCGATCAACCCATCACCGTGAAAGGATATGCCACCCACGTGTGCAGCCATTCCGGGAAGCGATGCTTCCTCACGGGCGACAGGCAACAACACTCCATCCGGGTAGAAGCGATGGGCAAAATTGGCCGGTTCGATCAAGAACAGGTGGGCACGCTACTAACGATTGAAGGTGTCCTCCGCGAGCGTCGTCTCACTCAAACCGAGATCGCCGATATGGAAAGGGAGGTGAACCTGAAAATAGAGGAACAACCGCAAGAGGAAGGGGCAATGGAAACCTGTGAGGCAGAGTTAGCAAATATTAACGAGATGAAGGAATGGATGCAAGCCCGTGGAAAAGACTACTACTCGATCTATTACATCGACGGGCTTCAATACCATAAAACGAAACAATAGTTCACATACTACGCGCTCCCATGAAAAAGAAAGAGGTCAAAAGTTTCATGCAACGATTAATTGGGCCTAAAACCCGGAAATGGATACGAATCCTCCATCGCGACCTTGGCTTCGCGATGGTAGGATTGTCGCTCGTGTACGGCCTATCGGGCATTCTACTGAACCGACTCGATAAAGGCGACCCCTCATACAGGATCCGGCAACACGCCGCGGTGCTCGAAAAAGGGCTCACCCCTGATGAGTTCAAAGATGCATGGCTACTGGATAGCGACCGCCCGGTATTGAATAGCATCGGGGAAATGGGGGGCACGTACCGACTGCTTCTGCAAGGGGGTGTTGGGGAGTATGACCTCGCGACCGGTGCCGTCCATTACGAAACGAGCAAGCGAAAACCGTTCGCCTACTGGGTGAACCGCCTACACTACAATCGCGTGGGAGGCTGGAAATTGATGGCTGACTTTTTCGGAGGGGCCCTTATCTTTCTCGCCGTGTCGGGATTATTCATGGTAAAAGGGAAACACGGCATCGGGGGACGAGGAAAGTGGTATTTCATCATCGGGCTTTTAATTCCCATCGTCTACATTTTACTGGGAGGATAAATGCATCAAATGCCAATGAACAGATGTTTATTGAACCAATTGGTGTATCTTTGTCCTCCATTTTTTCATTCAGGAGTTAATACACATCCATGCGACTCTCAGAGTTACAAACCGGTCAAAAGGGATACATAACAAGGGTATACGGAAGCGGTGCTTTTCGCAAACGCCTCCTCGAAATGGGATTCGTGCGTGGCCAAGAGGTGCGCTCGATCCTGAACGCCCCACTGAAAGATCCGATCAAGTACGAGATCATGGAGTACGAGGTGTCGTTGCGCCGCGGCGAAGCGGTAATGATCGAGGTTTCGATGCTTAAATCAGACGTACCAGAGAACGACTTGCCGCGTGAAGAGTGGGCTACCCGGCAACTTTCAGACGAAGGAAAGACCAATATGGAGCATAACGGCCTTTTCGTCGCGGGAAAGAGCCCTTCTCCCGAAAAAAAGATTAAAGTGGCCATGGTCGGGAACCCAAACTCGGGGAAGACATCGATTTTTAACCTGGCATCGGGCGCTCACGAGCGGGTAGGAAACTACAGCGGAGTGACCGTGAGTTCGAAAGAAGGTCACTTGAAGCACGATGGATACCTGTTCACCCTGGTGGACCTTCCCGGGACTTATTCGTTGTCGGCGTATACCCCCGAAGAGCTGTTTGTTCGAAAAGAGCTGGTAACAGGAAATCCCGACGTGATTATCAACGTGGTATCGGCCTCTGCCCTTGAAAGAAACCTTTACCTTACCACGGAATTGATCGATCTGCAGGTGCCCATGGTCATTGCCCTGAACATGTACGATGAACTGGAGCAGTCGGGGCGAACATTTGATCACGAAACCTTTTCTGACCTTATAAACACGCCCATCGTACCCACGGTCGGGAAAAGAGGAGAGGGGATCCCTCGTTTACTCGAGGAGGTCATTGCCGTACACGAGGCAAACGGCCAAGAACGCGTGCAAATTCCCTACGGTCGCGTACTGGAGAAGTCGATCGAGCGCATGGAAAGGGAGCTAAAAGGGAGTATCGGCACTACTTGGGATATGCCCCCGCGATATATATGCAGCAAGTTGCTGGAGGGCGATCGGGAGATGGAAAAACGGGTTGCCTCCCTCTCGGGTGGTAAACAGATTCTTGCTCGCCGCGATAAGGAACGGGCATATATCGAAAAATTGCTCCGTGAAGATCCTGAATCGGCGTTTACCAACGCGCGTTATGGATTCATTGCCGGGGGGTTAAAGGAGACACTCACCGAAAAGACGCACCGAGACGACAACACGAGAATACTCGACGCCATCCTCACTAACAAGTACGTGGGGTTCCCCCTCTTTTTCCTTTTCCTGTGGATCATGTTCGAGGCCACTTTCCAGCTGGGTAACTACCCGATGGAGTGGATCGAGGCGAGCGTGGCCTACCTGGGAAATTTGGTTCGTGGAGGTATGGCCGAGGGGCCGCTCAAAGATCTGATCGTGGATGGCGTTATCGGGGGCGTGGGGGGAGTCATCGTTTTTCTCCCCAACATTGTAATTCTCTACCTCTTTATCTCGTTCATGGAGGACTCCGGCTACATGGCCCGAGCGGCTTTTATCATGGATAAGGTGATGCACAAGATCGGGCTGCACGGGAAGTCATTTATCCCCTTGATCATGGGATTCGGGTGCAACGTTCCAGCCATCATGAGCACCCGCACGATTGAAAGTCGAAGCAGCCGGATGATCACCATGTTCATCGTGCCGTTCATGTCGTGCAGCGCGCGGCTTCCGGTCTATATCCTTTTCGTGAGCGCGTTTGTCCCTTCTCACGGTAGTCTCGTTTTATTAGGCCTCTACGTGCTGGGCATTCTCATCGCGGCATTCACCGCGTTCGCTTTCCGAAAAACATTGTTCAAGGAAGAAGAAACTCCTTTCGTGATGGAGCTCCCACCCTATCGGATGCCGACCGCGAAGTCGGTAATCATCCACATGTGGGACCGGTCGCGGCAATACCTTCAAAAGATGGGAGGCCCTATCCTGGTGGCCTCTATCGTTATTTGGTTCCTAGGATATTTCCCTTATAACGGCGATCGGGAAGCGGCATTCGACAGAGAGATGGCCACGGTAGAATCGAAATACGACAACAACGAAATAAGTGCCGGGGAGAGAGAGGTAACACTCGCGGGGATAACGCATGAGCGCAATACGCAACATCAAGCGAACTCTTATATCGGGAGGCTTGGCCGATTCATCGAACCGGTGATGCGCCCACTGGGGTTTGATTGGAAAATATCGGTGAGTTTATTATCGGGCATGGCGGCCAAAGAGATCGTGATCAGCACCATGGGGGTGCTGTACACGGGCGACAGCGAGGATCAACAATCGTTGCAGGAGCGCCTCATAGCAGAGACTCATCCCGATGGATCGCCCGTGTTTACTCCTTTAGTGGTTGCTGGATTCCTACTTTTCGTGCTGATTTACTTCCCCTGCATTGCCACCATCGTGGCGATAAAGGAGGAGTCTCATTCATGGAAATGGGCACTGTTCAGCCTGTTTTACTCAACGGGATTGGCTTGGTTGGTTGCTTTTCTCGTGTATCAGGTGGGTAACTTGCTCTAGCCACGGTTCATGTTTTTATGGATATAGATATATGGATATACAATTTTTTATCGTGATCTTGATCGGGATTGCCGTGGGGGCCATCCTACTCCGGGGGCTCTACCGTTTTTTCTTCGATAAAAAAAAGTCTCCCTACTGCGGGAGCTGCACGTTGTGCACGGCTCCCCCTGTTTCTCCCGATAAAAAAGGGATAAAAGTTCTCTAGCTCGTCGATTTGATGCAGATGTAACGCTTATTCAATAATCGTTACGTTGACCGCATTCATACCCCTATCGCCTTGCTCTAATTCAAAAGCAACCCGATCTCCTTCGGAAATATCGGCCGGGGCATTACTGATATGGAAAAAATACTCGTTCCTTCCGGAAAAGTCCTTGATAAAGCCATAACCTCGGTTATAGTTGAAATGTCCAACACGTCCCTTTAAGTCGTCTTCTTCGGTTACCTCCATCTTGGGCGTGGATATTTCGATGCTTTCCAGTTCAATTTTCTCCTCCTTTTTAGGCTCAGGCGGCGTGTCGGTAATAACACCAAACTCGTCCACGTAAGCGATCATATCTTCGAACGAATCTGACTGAACCTCCCTGCGTTCTATTCTGCGTTGTTGTTTCTCTTTCTTTCTTCTTGCTTTTCTTTTTTCAATTTCTCTTTTACTGAATGAATTTGATTTAGCCATATGTAAATTTTTATAGTTATGTATTATGATGATAAGACGGGATTCAATTTTTTCCCTGTCAATTTTTGAATATCATTGACCATCGCCCGATCGTCTGACGTACAGAACGAAAGGGCAGTACCGTTCTTTCCAGCTCGGCCGGTTCGACCGATTCGGTGGACATAGGTTTCCGCCACGTCTGGCAAGTCGTAATTGATAACCACCTCCAAGTCAGCAATATCAATTCCTCTTGCCGCGATGTCCGTCGCGATAATTACCCGGGTTTTCCCCGATTTGAAGTTTGTTAGCGCACGCTGCCTTGCTCCTTGTGATTTATTCCCATGGATTGCCTCGCATCCAATGCCTTTCTTTTTCAGGTTTCGTGCGATTCTATCTGCCCCGTGCTTTGTACGAGAGAATACTAACACCGATTTACTCTCTGCTTTTTCCAATACCGTGAAGAGTAAACCGCTTTTTTCAGGCTTCTCCACGTAGTAAAGATGCTGCTCTACCGTGTCGACTGCTGATGAAGCAGGGGTAACCTCAACTCTCACGGGCTTATACAAGATCGATCTTGATAGCCTCGTGATCGCCTGCGGCATGGTTGCCGAGAAAAAAAGTGTCTGCTTCCGTTTGGGCAGCAGGGGCAGCAACCGCTTGATATCATGAATAAATCCCATATCAAGCATTCGATCCGCTTCATCAAGAACAAAGTACTCGATATGATCGAGCGAGATATATTTTTGCCCGATCAAGTCGAGCAACCGTCCCGGGGTAGCAGTTAACACGTCCACCCCCCTTTTCAATTGATCCACTTGAGGGTGCTGGTTTACGCCGCCGAAAATCACGGCGTGCCGCACATCGGTATATTGGCTATACTCCCTAAAACTATCGTCAATCTGGATTGCCAACTCCCTTGTTGGAGTCAATACCAGCGCTTTAATCTCTCTCCTTTGCCCTTTTTTTCGAAGCCGGCCCGACTCTTGTCGTGACTGATCTACCTTTTGAATAATCGGGATCGCGAAAGCCGCGGTCTTTCCAGTTCCTGTCTGGGCTATCCCCAGAATGTCGCGCCCTTCAAAGGCTACCGGTATCGCCTGTTCCTGTATAGGAGTAGGCGTTTCATATTTTTTATCCGCCAGAGCTTTTAATATCGGCTCTGAAACAGAAAGATCTCTGAATGTCATATTTTTTGACCATGCATGGCACGGTCTTACTGGTTTAATGTATTAAATCGCGATAAGAAGACGTGGAAGAAGGTAGAACAAATTGTCCTCACGAGATATTATCACGCTGTGAACGGGGGATCCGTTGTCGCACTACAAAGATACAAAAAATAAACGAACCTCTAAAACCCGGTTTTCAATTCTCTATAGTTGGCATATTTTTCGATTTCGCAATGTAATCTTCGATCAAGCGCGATCCAATAAAAAACTCCCGAAAGACACTGCCCTTCAGGAGTTCTAAAAATGGAATAAATTCCCCTCGTGCGGCCGAAGGGACTCGAACCCCCACGCCTCTCGGCACTAGATCCTAAGTCTAGCGCGGCTACCAATTACGCCACGGCCGCGGTCGTAAAAATGGACTGCAAAGATACGATATTTTTCAATAAAATCACACGCGTAGAATTATTTTTCAAAAATCTATTTTATTTTGGTGAATGGCAGGAAAGTAACTACCTTTGTTAAAAGTTAAATATAATACTAATGAGCGGAATAACTGTTGTAATTGGGGTAATTGGTGCCGATGTACATGCCGTGGGAAATAAAATCATCGATTTCGCTTTGCAAGAAGCCGGCTTCAACGTCGTGAACCTGGGCGTGATGGTATCGCAGGAGGAATTTGTTCAAGCAGCCATTGAGACGGATGCCGACGCCATACTCGTGTCGTCACTCTACGGCCATGGCGAAATTGACTGCCAAGGACTACGAGAAAAATGCGAGGAAGCGGGATTAAATGATATTCCACTGATCGCGGGAGGTAACCTCGTGGTAGGGAAGCAAAACTTCGAGGAGGTGGAGGCTCGTTTTATGAAAATGGGATTCAACAAAGTAACATCACCCGGAACACCGATCGAGGAAATTTTCGAATACCTGAAGGAACTTCCTGTCCTTACTCAAGGACTTCAGTGAAACTATATAGATGACAATAGGAGCAGTGACATTACATGAAATACCTGACAGCTGATTTTGGTTCTACATACACTAAATTAACCGCGATCGACTCTAAACGCGCAAACATAGTGGGTACCGCTAGTGCTTTCACTACGGTAGATACCGATGTGATGGAAGGTTTTCGAAACGCGAAAGGGCTGTTAGAAGAAAAAATAGGAACATTCACCTACGATCAACTTCTCTGCTGTAGCAGTGCCGCGGGGGGTCTCAAGATGATAGCCATGGGGTTGGTACCCGATTTAACGGCGAAGGCGGCTCACACGGCCGCGGCAAGCGCGGGTGCCAAAGTAATTCGCACCTTTTCGTTCGAAATATCGATGGCTGAGCAAGCTGAAATTGAATCAATAAACCCCGACCTCATCCTGCTATGTGGGGGCACGGATGGAGGAAATAAAGAGGTTATCATCTCCAACGCGCGCAAACTGTCCGGGCTTAAAGGTTCCTTCACCATCGTGGTGGCCGGCAATAAAAGCGCTGCTGACGAAATAGCCACTCTATTATCCGCGTCGGGCAAAGAGTTTGTTATTACCGAAAACGTGATGCCCCAATTTAACTGTTTGAATATTGAGCCGGCTCGCCAAGAGATCACGAAATTATTTATAGAACGAATTATAGATGCGAAAGGCCTCAGCAAAATACAAGAAATGGCCTCGTCGGAGGTAATTCCCACCCCAAGAGCCGTGATGAACGGGTGTGAATTATTCAGCAGGGGCACGAAAAGGAGCAAAGGTATAGGCGACCTGATGGCCATTGATATCGGGGGAGCTACTACCGATGTCTACTCCATGTCGCACGGCACTCCCTCCATTAGCAATGTGCTGGTAAAGGGGCTTCCGGAGCCGTTCGCGAAGCGAAGCGTGGAGGGAGACTTGGGGATGCGCTATAACCTGGACAGCCTTATCGATGCCTCAAATATGGAGTTTATCACCAGCTACTCTGGCAGCTCCACGGCCGAAATCAAAAAATGGGTGGAAGCGTGCCAATCTTCACCTCATCTATTGGCAAAAGAGGGGAGCAAAGAGCAAAAAATAGAGGAAGCTTTGGCACGACGAGCTGCACAAATCGCCACGGAACGCCACTGCGGCCAATGGGAGTCGGTGTATACCCCGTTTGGGCAGACTTTTACTCTTACCGGAAAAGACCTGTCAGATATTTCCAACGTTATCGGTCTAGGAGGGGTAATCACTAACAGCTCTCATGGACCATTCATCTTGGACGGGGTGAAAGCGGAAAGTGGCCCGCGGAAATACGCCAAACCTAAAAATCCACGATACTTGGTGGATAGGCGCTATATTTTCGCGTCGATGGGATTATTGGCTCAGGTGGATGAAGAGTTAGCATTAACACTCTTAAAAAAGGAGATACACGCTCAATAGTACTTTACCATACAATGAGTAGGAGTTTAATAATTAAATCATGAAAATAAAGAACCAAAAACTTAGTAATGACACTTTTTTCAGTGAAAGGGAGGAAGTGCTTCAACAATGGCCCACCGGCAAAGAAGTAGACTTAGATGATGCAGTGGATCACCAGAAGAAAATCCCGCTCACTCGGCGGTTTGGAGAGGTACTCGCTCGAGGGGTAGAGGAACAAAGAACTCTCATCCAACCCCGCGCGGGTGTAGCACTCACCGGGGAACATATCAAGCTATTACAGTTCCTCGAGTCGCAAGGAGAAGCGGACTTGTTGCCCACCACGGTGGATAGCTACACGCGGCTTAACCGGTACAATGAAGCGGAAAATGGGATCGAAAAGAGTAAAGAGACGGGACGATCGATGTTGAATGGTTTTCCCATCGTGAATTACGGTGTAGAAGTATGCCGAAACGTAACCAGTGCATTGAAGAAACCGGTTCAAGTTCGTCACGGCACTCCCGACGCGCGACTACTCACCGAGATCAGTATTGCCGGTGGGTTCACCTCCTTCGAAGGGGGCGGCATCTCTTACAACATACCTTATTCTAAAGATCACTCCATCGAGGAAACGCTCTTGAACTGGCAGTATACCGACCGATTAGTAGGATGGTACGAAGAAGCGGGGATATCGATCAACCGAGAACCTTTTGGTCCCCTTACCGGCACACTTATACCTCCCTTTATCTCTAATTCGGTGGCAGTAATCGAGACTCTCCTCGCGGCCACACAGGGGGTGAAAGATATCACCGTGGGATACGGTCAGTGCGGGAACTTAATACAAGATGTCTCGGCCATCCGAGCGTTGACGAAGGTTACGCGGGAATACCTCGATAAGTTTGGCTTTCATGATGTACGGATTACCACCGTCTTCCACCAATGGATGGGAGGCTTCCCGCAGGATGAAGCGAAAGCGTTTGGGGTGATCTCATGGGGAGCAGCCGCAGCCGCGTTGGCCAAAGCCTCTAAAGTAATCGTTAAAACACCACACGAGGCAATGGGAGTTCCAACAAAAGAAGCGAACGCGGCGGGATTGAGAGCTACCAAACAGGTGATATCGATGCTAAAAGACCAAGACCTGCGAGAAATTCCCGCGGTGCTGACGGAAAGCGAGATCATCGCGGAAGAGACTCGATGCATTCTTGCAAAAGTTGAAGAGCTTGGGAAAGGAGATTATGCGGTTGGTACAGTCGCCGCCTTTGAAGCAGGTGTGATTGATATTCCCTTTGCTCCCAGCAGATACAATATGGGCAAGGTTTTTCCGGCTCGCGACAACCTGGGGGCCGTGCGACTGCTACAAATGGGAAATCTTCCCCTCACAGCGGAATTGAAAGAGTTTCACCGATCAAAATTAGAAGAGCGAGCGAAGCAAGAAAAAAGGCCGGTCAGCTTTCAGATGGTAATCGACGACGTTTACGCCATCGGGAAAGGATTTCTCGTGGGACGCCCTAGATAACAAGCCCAATGAAGAATGAATAATCACCAGTTGATAATGCAATAAGATGAAAATAATAGATGTAATTTGTGCCCCGGGAAAAACAGGCTTCTTCTTTGATGATCAAAAAGCAATCAAGGGAAATGCAAAAGCGGAGGGTGCTTTTTATGAAGGTGAGCCTCGTACCCCGGGGTTCACCTCGGTGCGTCAGGCCGGGGAAGCTATCTCGATTATCTTTGTACTTGAAAACGGCGCGTGGACCCACGGCGATTGCGCCGCAGTACAGTATTCGGGAGCAGCAGGACGCGATCCGCTCTTTTTAGCGGAGACATTTATTCCCTTGATCGAGAAAGAAATCGCACCGCTCTACATCGGAAAAGAGATCACTACATTCCGAGAGATGGCCGACCGAGTAGATAAGAAAATAGAGGCTACCACCGGGAAACCCTATCACACGGCTATACGATACGGCGTAACACAGGCGTGTCTTGATGCGGTGGCAAAATGCCAAGGGTTACTCATGGCCGAAGTAATCGCGGAGGAGTACGGCACGAACCTATCGGATAGAATCATCCCCATCTTCACCCAGTCGGGCGACGATCGCTTCCTCAACGCCGATAAAATGATCATGAAAGGAGCGGACGTGCTACCACATGCCCTGTTTAACCATGTAGAGACGAAAACGGGAAGCGATGGAGGAAAAATAAAAGAGTACATTGCCTGGCTGCGTGACCGGATTATCAAGCTGAGGCCGCACAAGAGTTATCACCCTGTTATTCATATCGACGTGTACGGCACGCTAAGCACCGTGTTTAACAACAATATTGAAGCCATTGCCCGATATATTGGAGAGCTGGAAGAGATCGCCCAACCGTTCAACCTTCGGGTAGAAGGGCCGGTAGACATGGGACAAAAAGAAGCACAAATAAAAGCACTGCAATCTCTTCGTATTGAGATGGATAAAAAAGGAGTCAATGCCGAAATCGTCGCGGACGAATGGTGCAACTCGCTGCAAGATATCATTGACTTCTCGGAAAATAAGGCGGGACACATGATCCAGATAAAAACACCCGACCTGGGGGGAATCAACAATTCGATCGAGGCGGTGATTTATTGTAAAAAACAGGGGATGAGTGCCTACTTGGGAGGTACGTGCAATGAGACCTCTCGATCGGCAGAAGTGTGTGCGCACATAGCCATGGCTACCTCACCCGACCAATGCCTTGCCAAACCAGGCATGGGAGTGGACGAAGGGTATATGATCGTATACAACGAGATGAGCCGCATCCTTGCGTTTCGCATGCACTACAACTTATCAGATCGCACCTATTTCATCTAACGGGTGCCCTATAAAACATTTATAGGCCTCATTTTTAGCTATAATTATAATAGTTGATGTATGCGAAGCTTGAGTTATATATGACAATCGAAACAAAATAGAATATAATATGGATGAATTAAGAGTACTCTCCCCGACCGCCATTCTTGGCTACGGTTTCCCCATGGAGTCGTTCGAGGAGGGAATGAAACGAATGCCCCACGTGATCGCGGTGGATGCCGGATCTACCGACCCAGGGCCATACTACCTCGGGGCAGGAAAATCGTTTACCGACAACAACTCTGTAAAAAGAGACTTAGAAATCATGATTCCAGCGGCCCTCGAAGCAAACATACCGGTGATCATTGGCACCGCTGGCGGAAGCGGGGCACGCCCGCATGTTGAGCTCACTCTGAAGTTGATCAAAGAGATCGCCTTGCAAAAGGGACTGAATTTTAAATTGGCCGTCATTCATTCAGAATTGGATAAAGAGCAGGTACGAAAGAAGCTTCGCGAGGGCGATATTAAGCCGCTACCCCCGGCCAAAGAAATGACGGAGAAAAACTTGGACGAAGCAGTGCATATCGTAGCCCAGATGGGAGAAGAACCTTATATCCATGCCCTTGAAGAAGGAGCCGATGTTATATTGGGGGGACGAAGCTACGACCCGTCGCTTTTCGCCGCCTTAGCAATCAAAAATGGATTTGACAAGGCACTTGCCCTTCACATGGGAAAAATCCTGGAATGCGCCGCCATTGCCGCTTTGCCGGGAAGCGGAAGTGACTCGATGTTTGGTTACTTGCAAAGGGACGGCTTTATTCTTGAACCGCTTTCACCGGTTCGTAAGTGTACCCCGCTGTCGATCGCGGCACACACCCTGTACGAGAAATCGAACCCTTATATATTGCCCGGGCCAGGCGGTGCGCTCGACCTGCATGCATGTACCTTCACTCCCGTTGACGACAATAAAGTTAAGGTGTGTGGAACTAAGTTCGTGCCCACTGAAGAGTATTTCGTGAAACTGGAGGGAGTGAGGCACGTGGGATTTCGCACCATCTCTTGCGCCGGGGTGATGGATCCGGTGATGATTTCGAAAATCGACGAGATCACCCATGAAGTAAAAAAAAGAGTGGAAAACAATTTCGTGAACTATGGGATTCGCGATTTTTTTCTTGATTTTAAGGTATATGGAAGAAATGGTGTCTCCCTGTTTGAAAAAAACAGCAAGAGCGAAAGAACTGTTAAAGGTGAAGAGGAGTATAAAAGCGACGAGCTACTGGTTATCATTGAAGCGGTAGCAGATACCCAGGAACAAGCGAACACCATTTGTGGGTTTGCCCGGAGTACCCTTCTCCATCACGGCTACGAGGGGCGAGTGGCTACGGCAGGCAACCTGGCATTCCCTTTTTCACCATCGGATGCGGAGATGGGTAAAGTGTTCGAATTCAATATCTATCATTTGATGAAAATGGACGACCCGTTGTCGCTCTTCCCCGCTACTTTCATGGAATTTAGCCATGGTGAGATAAACCAAAAACAAAGGAATGAGTATGAAACATAAACTTATCGACGTGGCTTCGGTTATCCGAAGCAAGAACTCGGGACCGTACGAGCTGACTTTCGACGTGATTTTCAAAGATGTCGAAATGTATGAAAAGGTAAAAAGGAGAGCTATCTTTAACGAAAAGATGTTCGCGGAGCTGTACCTCATTCCCGAATCAGAGGTGATGGGGGTTGTGCACTTCGACCCCGCGAAAGCGATCAAGATAACGATCGTACGTCCCATTCCTTCAGGAGCGTTAGGCGAAACTGACGTGTATGGCGCACAACAACACTCGCCTCTTATGAAATTAGAATTTGAACTCTAACAGGAAAGCGGCATAAAATGCCCGCGGCAGTAATTTTAACACCCTATTATATTCTATGCGTAGCTTTATTCAACAATACATGGTATCGGCCCAGTATTTCGCGCCACGCGGCAAAGAGCGACTGATGTTTTTGGGCGAGCAAATCACCCACAAGCACCTCTCTTATACCGATCGATTGGTGGGAATTATTGGCGATGCAGGTGCCGGAAAATCCTCCTTCATTAAGGGGATGTTTCCCGGCCTGCAACTATCGAACGACGATGATATCGTGCGGCCCGACAAGGTAATGCAGGTACGTACCTCGTTTTTTGACGTGGAAGATGCCAGCACGTTTCATGTCGACGTGCGTTTTCAAATGGCTTTCACACAGATGCATGAGATAGCGGATTACGTGCAATCGCTTTTAGAGCGTAAGCGGCGAGTAGTAATCGAGCACTTCGAACTAATATATCCGTTACTGGGGAAAAACGCGGACCTTATGATCGGCATTGGTGAAGAGATTATCGTAACCCGCCCCAGTGTTTTCGGGCCGAGTCCCTATAGCATATACAAAATCGTGCACGAGTCACTCAAGTACCGTAAGATGGCGCATAGTGCCGAAGACCTCACGATACAACTTCTGGTGGAGGAGTTTGGAGTAAAGGAAAAGGATTATTTTTCGTCGGAAATTCGCAACGGGTTCGTGCTGAAATTCCCTGTAAAACCAGAAATCGACCTGTTTCTGCTCGAACAACTGGTGAACGAACAGATTCAAAAACACCTCGACATCGCCTATTTGGATGACAAACACATCCTCATCGGCGATAAAGCAATGCCATGCGACGGACCTCGTTTTCATGTTCGCAATACCCAGGACATCACGGAATTCAACCTCCATAAGGAGCTGATACACGATCCTAAGAGCAACACCTTCTGCCTCGTGGGGCTGGTTGACAGCCATACCGACGATATTGAGAACCGGAACACGCATCATTTTTTAACGCGCGATTATGCTCATTGAATATGAGAAAGATAGAAGCACATCGAATTACTGATCTGGTAGAACAGCTATGCATTGAAGCATGCTGCGTGATTCCCGTTGATTTAGAAAATGGTTTTAAAAGCTGCCTACAACAAGAGCGGTCGCCACGTGGAAAACAGGTTCTCACAACCATGCTCGAAAACGCCAGAATTGCTCGGGACGAGCGAGTTCCGATGTGCCAAGACACCGGGATGACGGTGATTTTTGTCGCCATGGGGCAGGATGTACACGTGACGGGCGATTTCATCGAAGATGCTATTAACAAAGGGGTTCGTCAAGGATACGTGAAAGGATACCTCCGTAAATCGGTCGTGAGTGACCCTTTCCGCCGGGAGAACACGGGCGATAATACACCGGCGGTGATCCATTACGAGATGGTTCCGGGCGACGTATTCAAAGTAACCGTTTCCCCCAAAGGATTTGGCAGTGAAAACAAAAGCGCGCTGCGAATGCTCACCCCGAGTGAAGGGATCGAAGGCGTTAAGCGGTTTGTAATCGACACGGTGTCGGCGGCCGGTGCCAGCGCGTGCCCACCTATTATCGTGGGTGTAGGAATAGGAGGCACCATGGAGCGTGCTGCTTACCTGAGTAAAAAAGCACTTTTACGCCCGGTGGGGAGCGACAACGATGACGAGTCGCTGGTCACGTTTGAGAAAGAAACGCTGATTGATATCAACAAGTTGGGCATTGGCCCTGCCGGGCTTGGAGGAAACACAACCGCATTAGCCGTACACGTGATCACCTACGCTACCCATATCGCGGGACTCCCAGTAGCCGTAAACATCGGTTGCCATGCAACGCGTCACGCCTCCGGGGAACTGTAATTGAATCACCCCATCAACCGTTTTTGCTTGCTGCTCCGCGAGAGCCGGGAGATAAGGTAAAAACAATAGAATCCAACAACATGCAAAACAAAAGTAACAACTCAGCAATTCACAAACTCCATACACCAATCAGTGATGAAGCCATTCTTTCATTGAAAACGGGAGATATGGTATCGCTATCGGGTATCATATATACCGCCCGGGATGCGGCGCACGCTCGGTTGGTGGAGATGGCGAGCCGAGGCGAGGCGATGCCATTCGAGTTCAAGGGACAAGCGGTCTTTTATGCCGGTCCCGCTCCGGCGAAGCCCGGGAAGCAAATCGGTTCCGTGGGTCCCACAACGGGCGGCAGAATGGATACCTACTCACCGTACTTGATCGAGAGGGGACTAAAAATCATGATCGGAAAAGGAGGACGAAGCGTAGATGTGGTGGATGCCATAAAGCAACACGGCGGCATCTACTTCGCCGCGACTGGCGGTATCGCTGCCCTAATGGCGCGTTGTGTAGAGAGTTCAGAAGTGATCGCTTTTGATGAATTGGGCCCCGAAGCTATTCGAAAGCTACGGGTGGTTGAGCTTCCGGTTATCGTGGCTATTGATCATCAAGGGAACAATATCTATGAAACAGGCCCTAAAGAGTATTTGGAGCAGTAATATTAAACCGACCGCCCGATCAGCGGTCGCCATCCGAAAGTGGGAACGCCTTTTTCAAAGCCTTTTCGATGACCTCGGGAAAATGAAGGTATTCTAGCTCGTGCACCTTCTTAGCTACATCATCGGCACTGTCCGTCGGCAAGACATCGCAGGTAGCCTGAAAGAGGATGTCCCCCTCGTCGTAATTCTCATTGATATAATGAATGGTAATGCCCGACTCCGTATCTCCGGCATCCACTACCGCTTGGTGTACCCTATCGCCATACATCCCTTTTCCTCCATGCTTAGGAAGTAGTGCCGGGTGAATATTTAGAATCCGTCCGGGGAAAGCATCCAAAAGAGGCTGAGATACCTTTAAAAGAAACCCGGCCAACACGATAAAGTCAATATCGTACCGCCGTAAGGCATCCAGCACTGGCACCCCCCCGTCGAACTCCGCCTTGCTAAACGTGCAGGAGGGGATTTCCAAGGCTTTCGCACGCGTATGTACATACGCCTCTTCCTTATTAGAGACGATCAGTGTAACCCGAATCGTTGAACTCCCTGAAAAATAGCTGATGATATTTTCGGCATTACTTCCGTTACCCGACGCGAAAATGGCAATATTTGTCATGAAAAAGCCTGTTTTTTGCACAAAACCAGTCATTTTGTGCACCTTTATTGATTTTAATGGAAAAATGTTTGCACAATTAGAGAAAAATTGT
>LSQX01186004.1_pt2 | contig 18487 bp, 11 predicted proteins | sample 654561 | NCBI WGS metagenome assembly LSQX01 (sample SAMN04489861, study PRJNA283612) | anaerobic digester metagenome | isolation source: 4 biogas reactors fed with cattle manure at either 37C or 55C with and... | place: Denmark: Kongens Lyngby | collected 2014
GGACTTCGGCGGCACACCGTGGACAATTCCCAAGGCTGGCGGACGCAGCGACGACGGAATCCTCCGTCCGGCGTTTTGTGGAACGCTTCCGCGAGCGCTCGCTGCCGGACCGTTTCCGTTTGATTTCGCCCGCTTGCTGCTCTGGGGTCGGAGCCGCCATTTCCGTCACTTCGCCAGTGCAGGTTAGGGCCAGGATCACCCGTCCGACGCCGCCAAGCTCGATCGGCCGCAGAACCACGCGACGCTGCAGCAACTCTCGGATGGCGGCCGGGCTCAGTTCACAACCCTTGTAGCTGGGCCAAAGGACGAACTTGCATCCGTCCTTCCAGGCCGAGCAGCCATAGCCTCGATTCCCTTGGATAACCGGGCATCCACAGCGAGGACATCTCCCCCAACTGTTTTCGTCAATTCGCTCCACTTCGGCCTGGCGAATAATCCTATAAGAGACAGGGGCAATCTCGTTCATAAACTGTTCGGATTCCAAGGCGCCCGCCTCGATGTCTCGCAGTTTGGCTTCCCACTGGCCGGTCAGTTCGGGCGACTTCAGATCCACGTCGTGCACGATCGCTACCAGATATCTTCCCAAGTCGGTGGCGAACAGTTTCTTCTTGTCTCGCTGGATGTAGCGGCGTTTCAGTAGCGTCTCGATGATAGCCGCACGCGTGGCTGGTGTGCCGAGTCCTTTTGCTTTCAACGCCTCCTTCAACTGGTCATCGTCCACCAACTTGCCTGCCGTCTCCATGGCCCCCAGCAGCGTGTTTTCTGTGAAGTGGTGCGGCGGCGACGTCTCGCCCTGCTTGATGAGCGGCTCGTGCGGACCGCTTTCACTCACCCTGAATATCGGCAACGCCTGCTGGTCCTCTTCCGGCTCCTCGTTGCCAGGACGGCCAAGCTCGGTCCAGCCCGGTTGGACCACACGGACGCCGCGAGCGCGAAACGGTACCTGGTTGGCCGCACCATCGACAGAGGTGACCTCTTTCAGACAAGGGGGATAGAAAGCTGCGATCAGCCGCGTGAGGACGGCCTCGAACACCCGCTGTTGAGTCAACGGCAGATTCTCCGGCAAGTTACCGGAGGGGATAATCGCGTGGTGGTCGGTGACCTTGCGATCATTGATGATGCGAGCGGAGAACGGCAGCGCCTCGAGATTCAGCCGGTCGATTTCCTGCGATCGGTAAGGCTTCAGCTTCCGCAAGATCCCGGGGATCTGTGCTTTCATGTCGCCAGTCAGGTACCGCGAGTCGGTCCTGGGGTACGTTATCAGCTTGGCCTCGTACAATGCCTGGGCTGCCTTCAGCGTGGCATCCGCCGAAAAGCCGAAGAGGCGGTTCATGTCCCGCTGCAATTCGGTCAAATCATAGAGCTGCGGCGGCTGGCTTCGCTCCTCCTTGCGTTCGATCTTGGCGATCTTGAACGGATGGCCCTGGACGTTCTCCAACTGCGATTGGGCCTCGGTTTCACGCGAAAAACGGCCTGGGAGATACTTGAAGATCACGCCCCGGTAGCGGGTCATCAGCTCCCAGAACGGCTCCGGTTTGAACGTCCGGATCTCGTCATCCCGTTCGACGATCATGGCCAAGACGGGAGTTTGAACACGCCCCACACTCCAAAGCAATCCCTGCGTTCCATAACGCACGGTGTAGTTTCGTGTGGCATTCAGGCCCACAATCCAGTCGGCCTCGCTGCGGCAGCGGGCCGCGTCGTACAATCGGTCGTAATCTCGGCCGGGCCGCAATCGCCCAAACGCCTCGCGAATCGCCGCCGGGGTCAGCGAGCTGAGCCATAACCGACTGACTGGTTTCTTCTTACAGCCGGTCATGGCCAGAATGTAGCGGAAGATCAGTTCACCCTCTCGCCCTGCATCGGTGGCACAGATGATCCGCTCGGCGCTTTGGAATAGTCGTTTGATGACATTGAATTGTTGCCTGGAACGTGCGTCTTTGGTGAGCTTCAGCTCAAACCGCACGGGGATGAACGGCAGTGATTCCAGCGACCATTGCTTCAGCGCCGGATCGTAGTCGTGCGGTTCCTTCAGCTCGACCAGATGCCCATAGGCCCATGTGACCTGGTACCCACCACCTTCCCGGTAGCCATCGTGCCGCGTCCGGGCGCCAACGAAGGCCGCAATCTCATGGGCGACCGACGGTTTTTCAGTGAGAATGACATCCACGATCGATCCTGCTGACAAGGGATACTCGGCGCCAATTGTGTAAGAAAAGCAGAGCCCGAGATCACTGTTACCGCCGAGGGTACCACAGGGCGGCAGGGCCGCCAACCAATACGAGCTACCACTCGGCAGAAACTGCCATTTTCCCGGGACAACTCACTATCGTCTCTTCCGAGAACCGTTCTTTCGGCTCCTCTTGGCGGACGGCGGTTTCGATTGGTTGGCGAAGATTCCCATGGCATCAAGCTTGCGGAAGAGTGCGGCGTCATGTTTCGAGTCTGCCAGCTTGAACACCGTGTGCGTGATGGCCATGGCTTTTTTGCCACCGGCCGCGAGGACACGTGCCGCAGTGTGGGCATCGGGGCAATCGACCAGAATTGCGCGCCTGACCGTCACTCGTCGGCAGTGACCGAACCAACCTTGTATTACTCGCTGCACATTTGAGGGGAACCTCTTTCGCAGAGGTGCGCCGGAACGTGTCGAGAACCTGTTGGGATGCCATACCAGTGCACACGGCAGAGAGAATCGATGGCTTTGTGATCTCGAACAGAGTCCCGACACGCTAGCCCATTCCGAACCGGCAATCTACCTGCGTCAACAGCGTGGAACGGAGCGGGTAGCCCCTCCAGCGATGGGGTCCTGTCTTGCGGGCGGCCGGGGTTTTGAACAATCAAGAACTTCAGAGGTGTGCTTCACATGTGCGCGTTGCGCCGGAGCAGAATTGCCTGGACCTGCGGACCCCGAACGGTCATGCCGCGCCATCAATCTGACGTCGGTAGCGACATTCTCCGCCAAGGTCTTCGTGCGGCATGTCGTCGTGTGTGTGTAGCGACAATTACTTTTCCCACCCATGCACTTCAACGTTGATAGGTCAGTGGGCAGTTGTCGTCATTGCGATACCTGGCCTGGAACAGGTGGCCATGTTCCGATCGATCGCCGCGCACGAACGTGGGCAGGGTCTCGACACGGTTCCAGAAGCACCCCGAGTTTACCACGCGATGCAAGGCTGTTGGGCGTGCGCTTACATTCATTATACACCGCCCACAACCATAAACGCATATAAGCAGGGAACGTACTCACATTGGCCACACATATCGACGATCGCAGCAGGGTGATTTCGGGTTGTTACGCCCCTCACTGCAACCCCTCGTGAGTCTTCTCCATGACGTTCCCATCGTTGTCGATGATGACGGTTATCTTTTTCCCACCTTCCTTCCATATCAGGAATCTGCCACCTAAGTCGGTACTACCCTTTTCTTCATCTGGCGGACCACCAAGTATCAACTGTACATCCTGATGGTTCATTCCCCGTTCGATTTTGAGGAAGTTCTCCGAAGTCAGTTTGCTACCGCCATCGGCGGCACCACCACCGCCACCGCAACCACCCAGCATCATCGACAACAGGGCAACTACGGCAAGCACAGAGCGATACATAAAGTTCTCCTGGAGTAAACTGTGACGCTATTGGGACACTTCACTTCGTACGTTATCGAGAAAGATTGGTCCTGTGGCCAACTTGGGGTGGTCATTGCGAGCGACATCTGGGCAACCAGGAGCGAAGAAAGCATGCGTCGAAGCATCACTGGCCTCGAAGGGTTCGGAACGTGTCAATAGACTTGAGACACCTGCTGTACGAAATTAGTGTCGCGCGGTAACTGTAGCATACGGGGTTCCGGCCCATCGGCCGGTGGGTTGATCCAGACTTCCCGCGGCAGCGTCAGGGGCCGCGGTGGTTGTCGAACGAAGCGGTCGGGGTGGGCGGCGTGAGCCGCGTTGAGCACCGCTTGGCGGGCAGCCAACACGGTGTCGGCTTGGCCGTAGTGGACCGTGGCCGGGGTCAACAGGCCCAAGCCCCAGTGGTGATGTTCGTGGTTCTGCCAATGGAAGAACTCGCCGCAAAACTCCAATCCATGCTCGATGCTTGGGAAACGGTCGGGGAACTCTGGCCGGTACTTCAGCGTCTTGAACTGGCTCTCCGAGAAGGGGTTATCGTCAGAGACGTGGGGCCGACTGTGGGACTTGGTGATCCCCAGCGTGGCCAGGAGTTGAGCTACGGTCTGCGAACGCATCGACGGTCCGCGATCGCTGTGGATCGTCAGTTGGTCGCCAACGACCCGTTGGTTCACCACCGTCTCGCGGATCAGCCGCTCGGCCAGGTGTTCGCTTTCGCGGCTAGCCAGCATCCAACCCACCACGTAGCGGCTGAAGATGTCAAGGATTACGTATAGATGGAAATATGTCCACTTTGCCGGTCCCAATAGCTTGGTGATGTCCCATGACCAGACTTGGTTGGGAGCCGTGGCGACCAGTTGGGGCTTGGAGTAGTGCGGGTGCTGCAGTTGGTTGCGTCGCTCACGGACTTCCTGATGATCGTCCAGGATGCGATACATCGTGCGGATCGAGCAAAGATATTCACCGCGGTCCAGGAGTGCCGCGTAGACCTCGGCCGGTGCCTTGTCGGCAAACGGCCGGCTGTGGAGCACGTCGAGGACCTGCCGACGTTCCTGGTCGGAAAGGGCCCGCGGCGGCTTGGGCCGCGACGTCGCTGCGAGCCCAGATGGCTTGGGCCGACGAGCACGGTACAGCGTGGCTCGCGGCACACCCAGACTGCGACACGCTGCGGCCGTGCCCACCAGCCCTTCAAGTTCCTCGACGGCCTTCATGGCATTCTCCCGTTGCTGTCGCTTGGTGGCAGGGGAATCCCCAGGATTTCGGAGAGTTTTTTTTGAACCTCGATCACCGTTTCCGCCTGCCGGAGCTTTTCCGTCAGACGCTGGTTTTCACGTCGCAACCATTCGTTCTCCGTGACCAACGGATCGTTGGCTTTGGGTTTCCGCCCCCGGCGTTTGGGAGCCAGTCCGGCCAGAGTGCCCTGATCGCGTTGCTGCCGCCACTTGCACAGGTGCGACCAATAGAGTCCTTCTCGTCGTAGCAGAGCGCCGATCTGGCCGGACTCGGTACAACCATCGGCCTCCTGGACGATGCGGAGCTTGTACTCGGCGGTGAAACGTCGCCGTACGGGTTTCTCCGAGACCGCGGGGTCCGGGATGCCCCGCTTGCCGACCGTCCGGCCCCCCGGGCCCGAGGCGGCGGCGGTGGTGGGCGGAACTCCAGTCGGGCTACGCCCTCCTTCCGTTCCGCCCACCACCGCCCTTCCTATTCCCAACATCCTTGCTTTCTCCATCCTTCTCTACCTCCTTGCCCTCTACTGTAATAACCTAGGAGGCAGTTGTCTCACCCATTATTGGCACGGAGGGGTTGGTTAGATTCCTCTGACCAGCGATCCGCTTGCCCGCATCTCGGCCACCCATTTAGGCGGGAACATCTTGCAGGCTGGCAGGCTGAGCACCAGGAGACGATTCTCGAATAACCTCTTCAATTCACAAGCGATGTTAGATTTGGGTGCGAGTGACCGCTCTTGCGGATCAAATTCAATATCTGGTTCTACAATCGCGGCTCAGCATCCCTCTTGACGAGCGTCGTCAAGTAGCGAAAGTACTCGTCTTCCCCAGCAAGCACATCGCATTCCTTTGTCAGTGTCTCCGAAGCTGCTTTTACATCTCCTGAACGATACTCTGCCAAGGCCTGGTAGTAATTAACCCTTGCAAGTGCCAACCCAGCTTCAGAACTCGTCGTGAGCTCTTGGACGGTTTCCCTGATGCTGCCAAGTTTCTCTTCGACAGCATTCAAATTTGGTGGATCACTTGGCAGCGATGCATCCCTAACAGCATAGACCCAGTGTGGTGCTAACACTCTTTCAAGAACGATTCGAAAGCCTGATGGGTTATCGACACAGAGTTCTTCCAGTTCAGCAAACGCATATGGCTCGGGTTTTGCATTTTCGGCGTCTAATCGTTCGCCGCCCCAGATGGAAAACTTCACCCAGCCGTCGACATGCTGGGCCAGAGAATAATTGTACCCGCCACCCGCAAGAAAGAACGCCTTTGGATTCTTGCCTTCCAGTTGCTCACCGTTTCCTGCCTCAAGAAGACTCACAATTTCGCCAAAGTCGGATTGGTTTTCCGGGGATATTGTCCACTCGAACACGTTACCGTGCATGTTGTAGAGGCCCCAGCCGTTTGGATTGCCCGTGCGCACTGGCCGAAGTGGAGTTTTGGTGTCGGCATAGCTTCTTTCCGTTCCCAGGCCTGCTCGTAGAAAGGCATCCAAGATCTTGACTGCCGTTGCTGGTTCCGTGTATTTCAGGAGTTCAAGTACCTGCTCCTGCGTGCCCGTAAACGGTTCGGCTTTAGCAGCTTTTTTCCAACCGTCTGCGCAATCGGCACGTATCGCCTGGTCAATTGTCTCAAGACTTGGCCAAGCATTGAAATGGGGCTTCTCCATGGTCCTTTCCGGATCGGCGATTGCGCGGCATGCGTATTGCCATTCATAGTGGCTCGGCAGCCTAAACCGGCGAGCCTCCAAGGGGCTACCGGATTGCGGATTTGCCGAATCTAACGCTTTCAATCGCATGCAGAACTCAGCGGCCTCAAGTACAGTGACGCCTCGGATTGGGTATTCCTTTCCTAAGGCTGTCCGATCGGCTTCGAGCAACCGACTGAAGACACTATCAACCGCACCTTCGCCCATCACTTGTCCATAGAGTTCTTGCGAGACTTCGGTTTCAAGAATGTAGAAACCCCGTAACTCTGCAACTCGGCTCTTACGCAACAGCCGATTTGTTGGCGTATCCGCGGGTGGTAGCGGTTGAGGCTTCCCATGAAGAACCGCTCCTGACGGGCAGAACACGAACCGCGCTGCCGCAAGTCCCTGCTCGGAATGAATCCCAATCTCGAGAACCGAACCTGGAGGAGGGGCAGCCAAAATGCGCGAGGACGTGGCAGCCGTGAGGACAAATATGGCGAGCAAATGCACTCGCAAGTGTGGACGTATGAAAGCAGTCGTCATCATTTTGCAGTCCTTATGAGCAGCACTGGACGAAACCCCACGATTGGCGTTCGTTCGGAAGCCGGAATCGCCCTGCGTACAGGAACTTGACAATTGAACTGGTTATCTTGGTAGGAGCCTCCCCGATACGTTCGTCGCGTATGATCCTCCAACGGACTATCGGCAGAAGGAGCAGCCTTATTGCGATCGGGGACCAATTTCATCAGTCGGGCAAGCCGTGGATCTGTACGAGCAGGCTTTCTTTCGGGCTTGTCGGAAGGAGAATGCAAGACGGTGTTTTCTGGTTCTGGAAGTGGCATATACTGTATCGAGGAACTGGCGTCGCTCAAAAGCTGATTCTGATATGTGTCGTGGCACCATTCACTCAGGTTTCCAGCCATGTCGTAGAGTCCCGATGGCGTCCGATCCCGGCAAGTGGAGTAGTCAAGTATTCGTGGCTCCGCGATGGCGTGTTGCGCGGCGTGCGCATAAAATCCATTCACTCCCCAAGGATAGACCCAATGAGAGTGTTCGCGGGCTGCGCACTCCCATTCCACTTCCGTCGGCAACCGAAGAACCAATCCCAGACGTTTCTGCATGTCCCTGCAGAAACTTACAGCCTCGTGCCAAGTCAAGTTGCCGATAGGCTGGTTATCATCGCTGTCAACGCCTGAAACCTCCGCTTGACCCTCTACTTCAGCGGTAGTAGACAACGTTGTTACCTCTGTTTGGTCATGCGTGTCCGCTGAGGCCGCTGGTTGTGCAATATCTAACGCCCTCTTGCCAAACACCGCGAACTGCGCGTGTGTGACCTCCCGATCGAGGATGAAGTAGCCCTTGAGGAGTTGGACCGTACGCAGCGGAGTTGCATTGTGCCCAAACATGAGTTGTTGTGACTTCACCGCTACCTCTGTTCGCTGCTCCTCTGCATACCCCACCCAGCGAGTACTTGGCGGCACGTAGATGAACCGAAACTCGACTAATGATTCTGGGGCGATGTAAACAAGGTCGACTTCGTCCTGCAGTCCGCCGACTTCCAAGCGGCCCAGCCGCACCGCTTGCTTTTGGTCGGCAAGTCCTGCGTCGTGTTGGCCCATCCGCATACGAATGTTGCCGCGTTTCAGATAGCCAATGCCACGCCGGGGATCAATCTTGATCAAAGCTGAGTATTGTTCAACTGCTTCCTCCGGTCTCCTTAACTCTTCCAGGACCTTACCCCGGCATAGACACACTTCGTAGTCGTTAGGCTTTTCTTCCGTCGCTCGATCCAAGTCGGCCAGAGCGGCATCGTACCGTCCCAGCCGCAATTGCGAGTAACCACGGTTGCGGTACACAGCGAAACCGTCCAACTGTGCGGTGAGACGAACCACTTCGTAATAATTTGCTAGGGCCTCTTCGCGACGGCCTAATTTCCAGAGGGTGTCAGCTCGATACCAATGGCCGCGCAAGTCGTTCGGTTGCGATGTGAGGAACTGAGTGAGGTCAGCCAATGCCTGCTCCAATTGCCTCACTTCGAGTAGTTTTCGGGCTCTACTGAAGTATCCATCGGCGTCTTTCGGTTGCGGTGTCATGCGAGGAGACTGCGTGACGGAAGCAGAATCATCGTCAGGTGTGGTTGGATTGCCACCATCCTTCGGTGCGTTCCCTACTTCGGTGGGATTAGGCTCTTCGGGCGGTGTTGTTGTCTGGCTTGGCTTTCTCTGCTCTGTGGTATCAGAGGCCTGCTGATTACCCAACAAGATGAACTCATCCTTGCTCGGTCTGGCTTCTGCCCCTATGACTGCGCTGGTTACGTAGCCTAAAAGGATGACGAGCGTCCACTCCACAGCTACGCTTACCGGATTGTGACCACGAGATACACAGTTCATCACCGAAATCTGCCTTCAACTATAGCGTCGAACGGGTCCATGCGGCTTGCTTTTCGAGCTGGGATCAGCGAGCCCAGGCCACAACAGGCCAACGCCCCGGCCGCCACAACGAGCAAGTCTTCCGGCCGGATGATCACATTGATGATAGGCTTCCAGTTGCCCCACTCGAACCCCGTTGGTGGCTGCCACGCAAGAAACCACGATACCGCGAACCCGACGCCTATAGTGACTCCAGCGGCAAGCACCGCAATGATTGTAGCCCGTAACCACACCAGATAAAAGAGTCCTACTCGCGACACGCCCATGACACGAAGAATACCTAGTGTCCCCCGTTTCCTTTCCGTCGAGTCGAGCAAAACGCTGACCACTGTGACTGTTCCGAACAGGAACACTCCAGCACCCACGATAAGTACGAGTAATTCAAGCGAACGATCCTGGTCGTGAATCTCCGTGATCCGCGTTACTTCCGACATCACGGCAAAGCCCCGTTCCTGCAACCAGCGTACAGCTAATGGCACGTCATCGATCGTATTGGTATACAGTCGCGACTTGTCAAAAAGTGGTTCCCTTGGAACTGGAACAAAGAGCTGGATCGCAGGATCGAATTCGACTGTCCCAGCTTCGGCGGCACAGAGATGAGCCAATAAGTCTATGGGTACGATCGCCAGTGGTGGGGTGTCGTCCGACGCGACAACTTTTGCTTCATGGTCGCCCTCGACAGAAGTCTTCGTTTGCGGCTGATGAACGTGGGTATTGTTCGTGCCAGGAGAATTATTCGCGGGCTTTGCTGGATTTGCAGTCGCGGCTAGCGTTTCCGATTCAGTATCGGGCGGGACGCTACTTGAGGACTCTGCTTCAGGCTCCACCTCCGATACCGCAGCCACCGTGTCCGAGTCTTTCGGCAGCGCATCTGTTGCCGGATCCTCGGGTGGATTGTCGGAACTTACGGTTTTATCGAGGATGCCCGCCGCGACCTCGCCATCCATCTTGATTTCCGTCGTTTCCGTCTCAGAGTTCACTGCGTTAGCAGACTCATCCGTCTTATCCCGAAGCAACCCTTCGCCCATCTTGGACTCGCCGCCTGTGTCTGCTTGCTGCGTCTGGGAACCATCAGGTCTGTAGGTAACTTCGCCACACGCGACAACGTCCAGTAGAATCACACAGTCCTTAGCGAATTGGAGAACGGCTGGGTCTGTACTCGGATACATGCGTTGAGGGAACTGGATCGAGAAAGTCGCGGCGTCATAGTCAAAACCGTACTGTTTCTGAGCTAAGTACAGCTTAAGCCAAGTCCTTTTTGGCAGGGACACCCCTACCACACGGTGCGTAGTGCCACCGATGTCCACCAACCGCGGTTCGTTCCAAGGAACCGCGACGTCGTCAGCTTCTGTGAATCGCGTGATTTCGCCAGGAGCGATATTCAACGGTTGCCAGCCCTTGACACCGCGAGCGGCAAGTTGGTAGACGACCAACTGATCAACGCTTTCAGGCTTGAGCAGGCCGTACAGTGTACGCCGGTCCTCATCGTCGATGGCATCGACAACGTAGCCACGGTCGCGAAAGGTTCGGAGATCCTCGTCGGTAAGTGGGCTTCCCGCTTCACAGAAGATCAAGTAGCTCGTGTACGAATCGGGTGCGGATGCCTTGAATGCGGGCCAGCCGAGCCTCGCCACCTGGAACCCAAGTACGTATTGCTCCATTGCGGTCAGTAGGGCGATATCCACATAGGCCACGTTCCCCCCCTCCTTGTCGGTCTGTTCAATAACCGCGGCGACACTCAGTTTCGTCGATGCCGTGTCGGCCTTACCGTCGCGATCTCGGCGAATCGTAACGGTAACCGTCTGTCCTGTCTTAACGGCCAGGGTGTCGGCCACCTGCCGAACCAAGACAATCCCGCGTTCGCTACCATCGAGGACGTCTCCACCGTGCTGGGCTAGGATCGGGTCACCCGGCCGACTTGAATAGAGCGTGACATTGTCGATTGTATGCTCAGCGTCTGCAGGATTGCCCGACGAAATCGAGACCAACCGCTGAACTTCAGGGATGATTAAGTCCACACCGGGCATATCTTCTTCGTACTGGCTTATGGCGGAGGGTGTCATCAGTTCGCCGTGCTGCCCCGACCAAAAGACGACCTGCCGGCCAGTGGGGCTCCTGAGCAACTCCTTGCGGAGATCGGCAACGTGGCCGTTCTTCAGACCTAGCAATAACAGGATTGGCAAGCAAATGCCCGCGACAATGATCACATGATGCTGAACGGTTGGCCAAAGGCGGAGAACATCGAGTATCGTCAATTGGTGATAGAGAAACCATCGCCTCATGATTGCGCCTCTTCGGTATTCGGGAGAGGCATACGCGGTAAACTCGCGATTTCAGGTGTGTTTGATGCTATTTCCACGACTCTCCCTGCGGCCCGGCCCGTTTCGGGAGCCATGCGAATGATCTGGTCGGCAAACCGTTCAGCGAGAGGTTCATCATGTGTGATCATTACCACTGCGGCCTGGCCTCCAGTATCGAGCTGCGACTGCCTCAACTGCGAAAGAGCGTTGTGCGCCAATTCACGATTAAGCGCTGCTGTGGGCTCGTCTACGAAGACCAAACGCGGGTGATGCGCGATTGCTCGAGCAAGCACAACACGCTGGTACTCCCCTCCTGAAAGCGTATTGACCCGAGCTTTCGAAAGTCGCCCATTCCGTTCTGCAGGGTTTTTAGTGCCATTGTCGCCGTGAAAGCCAAACGCAGCAATCAACTCATCCACTCGTCGCCAGCATCGCCGTCCCCACACGCCGTTTAACCGTAATGGCAGGGCGATGTTCTCGCGGACAGTCAGCGAGGTTAGAAGCTCACCAGTTTGTAGGGCAAATCCGATGTGTCGCCGGCGAAGGCTTTCAATTCGCGCCTGGCGGTTACGACGCCAAAGGTCCTGTACATCGTGTAGGACCTCGCTTCCCCTTCGGTCGATAGTTGACACGGTGAAACGATCAAGAAGGTTGGGGGCAGAAGGCCGACGCAGTAACCCCAAGAGCGTGAGCAATGTTGTTTTGCCACAGCCACTCGGGCCCAAAATGGCCACAAAACTACCCGGGAAAATCGCTAGGTTCCGGTCAACTGTCAAAACAAATTCATCGTCGCGCTGTGGGTCTCGCAGGCGATGCTCCAGGCCACCGATTTCCAGAATCGGTACACCCGATTCCGCAATGCGCGTCGCATTTGAATTCTCTGAAGGCATGTGATGAAACACCTTACGGCAACTCGGACAGCAGAAGAAAAGAGAACTCTTGATCCAGTTCGTTGGCCAGTGTGGTCCAATCCGTCTTGCCACCGAGAACCAGTGCTTTGGCGCGATCACGCGCTGCGGCTAGCGATTCCAGCCAGTTGTTAAACGCCGGTGTCGTCATCACTGCTATCTCTTGCGCGGAGGTATCCAAGGCTGGGGTCTTGAGGGGAAAGTCGAATGTAATCACAGTGCGCAAGTCCGTGTTCTCGTCAAACTCCTGCCCCGCCGCCTGTGAAGCCACTGCTTCCTTGAGGTCATTCAGGACATCCGCCACATTCTGCCGTTCCGCCTTATTGGATCGGTTCTTAAATCTCTCATGAAGTGAATCGAGAGCACTGTAAAAGCTCATGAGTTCTTCACGAAATACCATCACTCGTTGGTGGGCAACTAAGCGGCCGTTTTCGTCATCGAGACCTTCAACCCCCTCAAAAACTGTCTCTTATACACANNTGTACGTGCATACCCCTCAAAAACGTCCTGTTTGGCAAATCGGCTAGCATCACCCTTTGTACTGACAATCTGATAAATCGCACGGCTGACGTTGCCACCGCGGGACATGGCGGCAGAGTCATCCGGATCCTCTCCTTCTCGTGCTGCCGCGAGAGCCTGATACGCCATATTCAGCGCGTCACTCAGTCCCTTCACCGCTCGATCCTTATCCGTTGGTGAGTCGTGGGTATTTAGTGCCATGTAGTAACCTTCCAGCTCACCCATGTTCGACGCGACCTTCTGGAATTGAGATTCAGCCCTTGTTCGCCACTTACGCAAAGCATCAGCTAACACGACAGCCGTACCAAAAGCCTGAGCCTCGTCGAGTGTGCACTCAAGAGCCGCTGCAAGTTCCAATGCTGTTAGACTGCCAACAGCCTTGACAAACTCAGGCTTTTTTAAGGCATCCTGCAGTTCCTTGGGAAGCTCACCAAAGAGATCAGGATGATTATTGCAGAGGGCGTGAAAGTTCTTTGATGACAAAGCTCTTTGACTATCACTTCCGCCTTGCGGGCGCGCCTGACTCAGCAGCTCATCAAGCGATAGGCCCGTACTACTAACTTGAGTTTCTTCCAGCGTCGGATCGTATCCGTCCTTGGCAGGTGCATCTCCGAGGAGAATAACGTGCTTCGAACTGTTCGATCTCCATCCCACCTTGGTCAGGGCACTGTGGAGACCTGCCACAACGTCTTCTGGAATGTCATTGTCACCTTTCTGTGATACAGCTAGATCTTGCAGTGACTTCCAGAACGCAGAATGCTCTTCCGTGAGCTGCGTTACAACCCGAGCTGCAAAATCGCCCTGGGGCGGTGCGTCACGGTATTCAACTAGCCCGAAGTGAACGACGGGCCTAATTTCAGGCATAGCAATCAGTGTCTTGGCTGTTGAGTCTATTACCTCCCTGGCTACTTCAATTAAGGGTTCCATGCTCGCGGTTGTATCGATTGCGAAAACAACTTCTAACTCCAGATTGTAGAGAGCCATTTGCTCCTGTTGCCGAACTCCACCACTATCGACAAGTCCCGTGAATACGACAACACGTTGTAAGGCGTCCTCCTCGCCATCCACCGAAGCATCGGTAATCATGGCAAACCGTCTATTTCCTTCTGGAACTCGCCCAGCTTCACCAGTGAACTTGACGGCAGCATCTTTTCCTTCTGGATCCTCGAATACCGTGAAATGGCGGTCCGGTTGCGGGAGTGCTGGATCGAGGCAGAAGCGTGTATTCCAACTCGTAACAAACTCTTTCTTTATCCAGCCTATTTCGTCGCCGGTTGGCCCACCAAAGTGATAGTAGCCATCTTTCTCGTTGTTCGGGGTGTCGGTCTTCAGGCGATAGTAGATGCTGAATGCGGGGGTTGACAAACGTTGTGCACTTGTGCTGACCTCCTTGACGTAGAACGCGTCACTTCGTGTAACGATCAGCTTCTCATACAAATTGCCACTACCCTTTGATGACCGAACACGTTCATCACCGGATGCGCCGGGAGCGATTGACATCAACAATCCAACCCCGACAAACAACGAGAACACAGCCGTTGTTTTCATTGTCACACTTCCTTTCGTGATTGAAGCCGATATTCTGGCAACAAAAGGAGAATGCTGGGGCCTTCGCCAACCCTGACGTTAGGTCCCAGCGACCGACAAATGCGTTTGAATCTCGGAGATCCTTGAACGAGTACGGATTCGATCCTGTGGACTTGACGCCGCCTTCAGAGCTTGCATGAAACTTTGAAGCGCCATGTCGTGGTTTCCCAGAAACTCGAGTATTGTGCCGTGGTAGTAGTCGTTCAAGAATGGTGAAAGCATACCAGCATCCTTGGCTTGTTCGGTGTTTGCCAGAAGCTTCTTCAGATCACTTTCAGTTGCACCGGTACGTCGGGTCTCTTCAATTCGAGCATCAAGCATCCCTTGCCATAACCTTTCAGATCGGGGGTGACGTCTCAGCCCATCCTCTAGAACAACGAGCGCCCCGGTAAGATCTCCTCGTCCTCGCAGTGTGTTTGCCTGAATTGTGAACGAATCGTCCGACGCGAAGCGGGCAACAGACTCCTCGTGAAGTTGAATCAAGTGTGGGAACCTCTGTCGAATTGCCTCGGCTTGAAACAGCTCGGTAATACGAGATTGGGACTGTGCAATCGCACGGAGAATCGTGTCCCGTTGTTTCTGGGAATCCAAATCAAGCGCAGTCACGCGAGCTTCCAGGGCATTCACCAGCGCGAAGCCGACAAGCGGCGACTGGATATTCCTGACAGCCTGCTCCAACAACTCGCCCGTCAATTGGTCCACGGAGTCAACCGTTGAATCGCCCACAAGCAGTGCGACAGCTTCCAGCAACGCAACTTCGTTCCGTCCGGCAGCAGAGTCGGCAAGTACCTTGAATGCTCGGACGGAATCCTGAAGAGTCACCTCCACATCGAAGCCATCTGCCTGTCCTAGCATGGCCGTGGCATCCCGTGGCCCGACTTCTGCCCCAGGTTCTCCACCGGTGCGGAGGGCACCCTCGAGCGCATCACCTATCTGATCAGCGGCTGCAGCAGAATCACCGAAGTGAAGCGTGTACATTCCTTCAAGAAACCGAGTTACCAGTTGTCGGTAACGACGCTCCTCGACAGCCAACCGTGAACTAGCTTCGTTGGGGCGGTTCGTCAGTGCCGTGATCATCGGTGAACCGAGCAACTTGAGATCTCCAAGCCGGAAGGGCAGTTTTGCCGTTTCATCGAAGGCCGCAGCAAAGGCCAGCAAGCCCTCGTCGCGATAGTCTGGCAGGATTCGGACACAGGCATGGCCACACGCCAAACGACTTGCGATTAGCGCCTCCCGCAGTGAAATAGACTGGTCGCCGGGAGTGTTTTGGTTGCCAATCGCCTTTCCCAACACTGACGCCGAACTCTGGGCAAGACGATACGCATCCTTCAGCCAGTTATCCGCTTCTGAATTGCCTGGTGAAAGAACCGCTTGATAGACTCGGGCAAGCGCCAGATGTGCTTCCAGTTCCGCACGCATAGCTTCTTCTGCCACATTCTGCAGCCCCGCCTGCAATCCTTGCAACGCCAAAGTAGCATTTTGGGATGCTATATCGAGTTCGGTGGCACTGAGAGTCGGTACTCCCTTGGCGGCAATCGTCGTCCAAACTGCGGCAAGAGCGACCTTAGCTCGCACGAGTTCTGCACCAGGCTCACCTCCCACGAAGAGTCCGGAGTCGAAGGCATTTCCAACCTCCGCAAGCAGGTCGGTTGGATTCGATCCAGATCGCCGGGCAGCTTCAATCATTCTTGTCCAAACCACGTTGCTGCGATGACGAAGTGCGGCATCTTGCAGAATTCCCCATGCTTTCAAAGTTAGTCCTTGTGCGCTGGCTTGATCTGCTTCCTTGACGCTAGCGTCTTCGTTCTGCAAATATAGGAGCCGCTTTTCTGCTTCCGATCGCAGTCGATCCAAGGCCGAGTCGCTTAAGTCCATGGCTGCCAGAGTTTCCACTGCCTTGCCAAGTTGCAGCTTCGCCGCAGTGAAATAGTTTGCCGCGGCCTTGTGTGCGGCTGAATCGGAAGGGCTGCGGCGCGTAATCTCGACCCCTAATTGCTCATTGGCGAGGCCGAGAACATGCAAGGCAATTACGTTGTCATTGTCATGCCCGTCTGGAACTTCTACTCCCTCAATTGAAGTCCCATGCAGGGCAGACTCGGCCCATCCCACCGACTGCTTCAGCAGCGATGCTCTTTCTTGCTCTTCTTGTTTGCTTGCCAGTTGAAATAATACGAGAGCATGCAAGGCCTTGGTATGCGCTATCAAATCCGCAGATAGCGGTTCAACTGTCGCCTGGACCCGTCCGAACTCATCGGTCCCGTCAAGCCGTGGTTCATCCGTGAACAAATAATAATCTCGTCTGGCAGAGGCGTCTTTGTAGATAGCGTCGATTGCCGAGAGAAACTCAGCGTTTGCTTTTGATGCGAGTTGATAATCTCCCACACGACTGTAGAAATCCGCTCGGGCCATTCTTTCCGCTGCACTGCGAAAAGACTGAATCATGGCTCGAAGCTGATTCAGCCGCGCACGCTCCTGGTCCCTTGCCAACTGCTGCCGCTGTTCGATACTCGTCTTGCGCACCCGCATAGCATCAAGTTGCATCACGGATGTTGCATCGACGTGGAATTCTTCACCTGCGTCAGACTTGCTTTCCAGTTCCTTTTCTGCTTCGGTCAGCCTCTGAAATCCTGCATCGAAACAATCTAGAGCACTACTCCACAAGGAAAGGTCTTCGCCACCCTCAACCGCCAGTTCCCCGAAGAGGAGTTCCCAGGAAGAAGTCTTGATTTGGCTTTCGGTTTCTGGGCTGGCTGTCAGGGTTCCTCTAGCCTGGCGGACTTGAGTCGCCACATGGCCCATCGCGGCGATCTCTTCTCCAATAACATCGCAGTGGGTAAGCGGCAGCAACATGAGAGCAACCGCGCATTTCGCCATGAGTCGTTGTCGACTTGAAGACATCTTGGGGGGCGTCTGCATTTCGCTCATTGCTATTCCCTGTACATGCTCGTTGGTGGTCGATCTGGGTGTAAGTACTGCGACAGGCGACTACGGCTTTGAGTTCATGATGAAGACGCCTTCCGCCGCCAATTGCAGAATGCGGTGGCTGGGGTCCCCAACGCGAAATCCCTCGAGCCACTGGCGCAGATCACCTTGTACTCTGCTAAAAGACACATCCAACGGTTTGCGGACCCCGGCTCCTCTTTGCTCGACCTTTGCTCCAAGCAACGCATCAGCCTGGGCACGACCTTCGTTGCCCATCTGTTTGAAAGTCAGGGCTCGGTAATACCAGTATTTTGCCTCCCGCGGATTGCACTGCACGGCATTGTCGAAGCGATCCAATGCTGACTTGTAATCGCCCCTCCAGAAGGCATGGTAGCCGTGAATGAAATGATCCTTAGCGGCAACCAGGAAGCTCGTGTTGCTGCCTAAAGTTGGAGTGGTTGGAATCTTCTCAAAGTTCTGAATCGCGACATCAAGCTTCTCGAGATACGCAGAGAAACTGGCTAGATCACGCCCGGCACTACGCACGTATTTGATCGCGGTCAAGTAATCTTGAACGGCGTTGCCGTAATTGTTTACGGCACACCAAATTTCTGCCCGGGCAAAATATGGCTCTGGTATCCGGTCGCCCTCCGGCAAAGCTTCATTTTCAACTATGGCTGTCTGCACCTGCTGCCATGCGGACTTGAGGGAATCGTCTTTCTGAAGATTGATGAGTTCCGGCAAACTCCTCACTCGCGACGTGAGGAATCCTTTACGCGCATCGGACGCGTAGTCGTCAAACCGTTTCAAATTCATTGCCTTCACCCAACCAGTTGGAGACCCCTTTGTCATGGGCACGATCTCCCAGAATTCGGATGCACCGTTTTCCGTCCGAAGCGATGCAAAGCGGACGCCGGCTACTGCCGTACCACGGTTGAGCGTTGATACCTCCTGGAGTGCTCCGTCTCCCAGACGGTAGACAATCGAATCGCGATGCACCATGAACATGGTGGCGTTGACCGCAGATACCTGCTGAGCTAAGCTCTCCGTGGGGGGGAGAACTGCAAGAGCCAATACAACTGTCAGAAGCAACCGCATGTCAGCAGTCCTCCGCAATCGTCGCTAAGCCCTGGTAATGCCAGGAGTGGGGTGTCAATTCAGGCTCTAAGTGTAATCGGGGCCACCACCTTTATCAACAACTTCCGTACCATCGGGGGGGCAAGGTCTTCTGGCTGGGGCTTTTGGCAGCCGGGGTTGTCAATGGTCAATTGTTTTGCTCCAGAAGGACGT
>LSQX01060940.1_pt1 | contig 18486 bp, 12 predicted proteins | sample 654561 | NCBI WGS metagenome assembly LSQX01 (sample SAMN04489861, study PRJNA283612) | anaerobic digester metagenome | isolation source: 4 biogas reactors fed with cattle manure at either 37C or 55C with and... | place: Denmark: Kongens Lyngby | collected 2014
ATTCATTTGGGCAGGGTTTCTTTATTAATAAAAATCAAGATAATGTTTAACCCCAAACCCTAAATTTTAAGATACTGTCCAAAAAAGTGTGTAAAGTATAAAGAGCTTAATTTTGATTACTTCACATAAAAACTCTACCTATGAACTATACACCATATCAAATCAGTAAAATTATTGAACAAATCGTATGCAAGGAAGGCGGCTTAAATGCCATTCCCAAACTCACTCTTGAAACATTGATGAAAGCTGAACGTACGGAATATAAACATCTTGCCCAGGATTACAGTAATGGCTATAGATCTCGTAAAGCTTTTGGGAATAAGTAAATGCTTGAGTTACAAGTCTCCCCGTACACGTAATTGTGGTTTTTATCCGGTTATTTTAGGTTTATTAAAAAACCAGGAACAAGTAGACCGGAGCCTTGCTTTTTATTTATATAAATCAGGATTAATCACTGAGCAAGTAGGAGATGTTTTTGAAGAGATTTACCGCAAACATTATAGCAGTAGTCAGGCAAATCGAATGTTTGATTTTGTCTGTGAAGAAGTGTTTAATTGGCTTAATTGTTCATTATAAAGGGTAATGTTCCAAAATTGCAATACAAACAGTTTTGTTTTTAGGTAGGGAAATCGTTATATAAATTCTAATGTAGCCTGAAACACTTTTTGTTGTAGTTCATTTTCAGCATCAATATAATACTGATTTTCAGAAGTATCTGTTTTGTTGTAATATATTTTGAATATTTCACTTAAACGAAGCTCCTTCAGGTAATTGATTTGAAATTTACAATCTTTGTATCTGTCTGTTATTTCCTGCGGCAGGGCATCAAAAATATACTCAGGATATTTTGCGTTGTTTACATGATGATTGATATCAAGATCTGAATAAACTACTTTTCTGTTTGTAAGAAGCTCCTTTTCATGAGGCTCTGTAATTTTCTCAGGTAGTTCATCAATAGCAGGAGGGATGTTGAATTCAGGCCGGTTGAATAATTCCTGTGAGGGTATTACAGGTCTCCTGGTATTTATATCAATCAACAACCAGGCAGAAGTTGCCTTACCTGCTGGTTTACCATTTTTATAATAAAGTATGAAATCACGTAATGCAAATAGCCTTTCAGTTCCTTTTGGCCAGGTTTCAACAATAATTTCTTCCTCTATCCCGATTTTCCCATGCCATTCAAGCATCATTCTTGAAAGTACCCAGAACAAACCTTTTTTTGAAAGATCATCATACCCAAAACTCAACTCGTTTGCATTACGGCCGGCCACAATCTGTAAGTAATTGAATATCGAGCTGATTTTCAATCTGTTTTCAGCATCTGTGTCAGTTGCCTGAACCATAAATAATGAGCGATGGGGTTGGTCTCTGAGCATCATAGCCTGTTATGAGTTTTTAATAAGTTCTTAAACAGTGGATAATACCTGTGATAATTTATTCTATCCTTATCTTCAGGCATTTAGTTTCAGATTCAGAGTGTATTTCTACAAAATACATTCCTCGTGCCTGATTTGAGATATCAATCCGGGTAATGCCTTCTGTTGTTTCATCATTTAATACGCTCCTGCCTAAAAGGTCTCTTATTATAAATGATGCTGTTTCAGAAGTTTCAAGTGAGAAAATGCCATTGCATGGGTTAGGATAAACATTGAAGATATGTTGTTTATCATAGGTCTTTATGCCGGTTTTAAGATTAAACAAAGCAGTTAGTGTTCTATGATCATCAGCAATGAAAGAAAATGGGTTCCCAGAGTCAATAATCACGCTGTTCTCTGCCCAGCCTTTGAAAATATAATTGGTGTTCGGATTTGCCAGTAATGTTACGCTGCTGCCATGCCGGTATATTCCTGCGCCTTCAATATTACCCCCATAAGCAGGATCAGGCACTGCCGATATTGTCCACATCACTGTGTCATGATTGGCTATAAGGTTACGGGAGCTTGTAATATTAAAATAATAGGGGTTGTCTGATGTTACAATCTCACCATTCTCAGTCCAGTAACTAAATTCATAGCCATGATTTGATGTGCCCGAAATGCTAACCTGCGTACCATGAATATAACTTCCGCCACCCGACACTGAACCTGCTTCGGGTTGCTGGGCTGATACCTGTAAAAGATGGATTATTGGTGTGAACCATGCTATAAAATTGCGATCAGAATAAATATTAAAGGTTACAGGATTTTCATCTGACAGTGCGCCTCCTTCAAACCATCGCTTAAAAACATAACCTTCGTTGGGAACAGCCAGAAGACTGACTTCAGAACCGTAAGGATAAGAACCACTTCCCTCAATAATTCCGGCATTAGCTGGGTTGGAAGCAGCACTTAGCTTACAATTTTTCAGTTTGAAATTTGCAGTAATTGTATGATCATTCACGATATCGCTGAAAATATATTCAAACTGTGTTAATTCTTCGGCTTCTTCCACAACTATATCATCAACATTAAGTGATTCAATTACATAATTAGCATTACTGCGAACCAGAAACGGGTAATTCCCATGATTTGTGGCCATTATATTACCTGATGGCGAAATACTTCCGTTTTCATGTGCTGTAGCAATAATGGTATGGGTTAGTACTATTCCATATCCTGTAACGCTGACAGCATCAATGCAGATTCCATGTCCGCGCCCTGATTCAGCCTCAAAAGCTATACGATAGGTGCTTGTTCTGTCAGGAAGTATAATGCTTGCTTCAGTCCAGTTCTGAATATCATCGCTAAAAACACTTATTGTTTGCCATTCTGAATGAGAAGCAGGTTTGTACCTGACTCTTAAAATGTCCTGATAATCATTTTCCTGAGTTATTCGTCTGGCGTTAACGAAAGCAAATTTTAATTCCACCGAATCATAAAATGCAAGATTCATTTCGGGTAATACCAGCAGGGTTATTTTACCTTTATCAGATTTTTGCTGTGCTTTAAACAAAACATTTTTATTTCCATCAAATGAATCTGGAGGATTTGATTCATTATTACCAGTTCCAACTTCCCAGTTTATATTTCCTTTTTTGAATTCCTGATCCCAGCATAAAGGTAGTTCATTTTCCATTTCAAAATTTTCAGCAAATGGTAGCGGATAATGAGGACACCAAGTTGATTCAGAAGCAGGTCTTGCGTCAGAATAAACAAAATTTTCGTCAAATGCCCAGATACTATAATAATAAGGAGTTGCAGGTGAGAGATCCTCATGAAGGAACTCTGTGCTTTTCCCGGAAAATAGTACTATGCCTCCTCCCGGAATTATTTCACCGGGTTCATAATTCTGTCCTGCAGCAGGTGTTCCAAAATCATCAGTTTGCGACCATGCTATAATTACAGCATTATTGTTTTTATTTAACATCCATGATAATTGTATTTCGGTAGTGCTTATTGCTTTGGCTGAAAAGCCCACTGGCTTTAATGTCCCTGTAAGATAATTCTGGGTTTCAAGCAGAGCTTTATGTGCATTGAGCCTTCCAGTACCTAATTTGCCGATATAATTCGGATTTGCAGCATAATGATCGTCAGTACTTATTCGCAGAATATCAGCAACCTGAGCAGGAGTAAGCTGCCCATATGCATTTGAAATAATAAGCGCTGCAACCCCGCTAACATGAGGGCAGGCCATTGATGTACCTTGATAAAATGCATAGCCACTGTTGGTGACACAACTAAGTACCCCACCGGAACTGGTTGAAAGTATTTCTCCTCCCGGAGCAGAGATGTCAACCCAATTACCATAATTTGAATAATATGATTTTTTATCTTTATTATTGGTAGCTGCTACTGAGAAAGCACCTGAATAATATGCAGGATAATGATTTGCAGATGAATTGTCGTTGCCGGCAGCAAATATTGTAATACCTCCGCCAATCAGGGCATTACCTCCTCCATTGGTATTGAAATAGTCAATGGCATCAAGTACTGCCGGATCGTAAACATTAGGTGCAGTATAACCCCAACTGTTTTGTGATATTGCAGCACCATTATCAGCAGCCCAGATAGGTGCAATATGAAAGCCCCCATTATTGAAATCATTAAAAACCTGTGCCGACATAAGTCGAACACCATCATTATTTCCAGTACCTCCTGCAATCCCGGCAACACCAAGCCCATTATTTGTAACTGCTGCAATAGTGCCGCCAACATGACAGCCATGACTTCCAGGCATAATGGTACTGGTTCCCAATGCAAAATTGTATCCAATCTCCTGCCACATATTTCCAACAAGATCAGGATGAGAATATTGAATTCCCTCATCAATAACCACAACCAATACATCAGAGTTTCCCTTTTCAATAGCCCAAGCTTCGGGCAGGTCAATATCGGCATCAAAAGTGCCATTTGATTGTCCTGTATTATGATAATGCCATTGCTCGGCAAAACGTGGATCATTGCTAACAAGCCGTTCCAGATCATGTTGTGTAAGAACTTCAGTGTTTTTAGTTTGCTCCGGATCAGCGATAAGTATTTTCTTAAATTCAGGTACTGCCTGAGCCAGTTCAGATAAAGCGCTATACTGCGAAACAATATCCTTTATATTTGATTTTGTTGTAGTTTTGAGTTTGTACCAAAGGTGAAATCCCCAGGCTTTATGCTTTTCAGTGAACTCAAAAGCGGAGGTAGCAAAATATTGCTCCACACTGCTGATATTATTCCTAAGATTTAATTCATCAATAGCCTGAATATCAAATTGCCAGCTTCCATTTTTAATCTGCCTGGGCGGGAATTGGTCAAAATGATCAGAATACTCAGTTTTGAATTTTACCAGAATCACACCTTCTTCCATTGCTTCAGAAGGTACGACTGAAAGATCAATTAGCGGGCGTTCGCCCAGCAATACCTTAAAAGTCTGCCCGTGAGTGGATTCCTGTGAGGTCATACTGTTACTAATAAAGAAAAAAATAGTACTTAGGGTCAGAATAAAGACATTTAGGTTTTTACGTCCGGCTTGATTAGTCATGTTTACTTCAATTATTTTTGAAAATATTTTAAGGCGGCGAAGTTAACAATTCTGCTGCTTACTGCGATGTTTGTTTTCAAATATGAACACCATATAATAAGAAACTTGCTAACTTGCGCTCCTAAATATTGATATATGGAATTTCTGGATAAGCTCCTTGAATTTTTTAAAACAGTAGCCTTGATCACTGTAAGTCAATTGATTAGTGTTTTTGGCGTACTTTTTATTTTTGGACTGATATTGTTTTTTCTTGCCCGTAGCACTCGTCGTGTGTATGTAAAATCTGCAGGTTCAGCCCTTGATATTGCTATTACAGGATGGATAGGAACGCCTGTTCATGAGATTGGACATGCTATATTTTGCCTTATCTTCTTGCATAAAATCAAGAAAATCAAATTGTTCGATCCTGATAGCAGAGATGGTACAATTGGTTATGTCATTCATAGCTATAACTCTAAGAATCTTTGGCATCGGATTGGGAATTTCTTTATTGGCGTAGGACCTGTTATTTTTGGTTCTTTGACTTTGTATGCCGCAATGTTTTATTTGGTTCCTGGCATGAAAGGCATTTTTACCGAAATTGAAAAGCATGGTATGGCAATAAGTTCAATGGAATTTAGCAACTGGCAGTTGGCTTATCATTCCTTATTGAATTCTATTTCAATAACTTTGAAAGCGTTAAGTAATCCTGCAAATTTTATTGAATGGAGATTCTGGCTTTTTATTTATATCTCAATGAGTGTGGCTTCGCATATGGAATTAAGTCCTTCAGACCTTAAAAGTGCTTTGGGAGGTTTTCTAATAATAATGCTGATAATTTTTATTCTGAACAGTATTATTCAGATCATAGCTGTTACTGGACTGGCGCAGTATGTAAGCGAATTTAGCAAATATTTTAGTTTGCAGACGTATATGGAAAGAATAGGTAAAGTTACCGGAATAGCTACTGCTCTGTTTATTTTCGCAATGGTGATATCTGCTGCTAACCTGTTGGTTTCATGGTTGTTGCTTTCAATTTATACCTTGATCCGAAAACGGGAAATCATTAATCCCTTTTGGGGATAGGAAGCAAATAATAATGTTTAAATATTTTTTAAAGCATTTATCATTATATACGAAAGCATTTGTATTATCGTTTATTCCTTTTGATGGCAAATTTTATTTATTGGTTTTTGTTTAACATAAAACTGCTTTAATTCAGTCAACTAACTTTACTACAACAATATGCAAGGGAGATACTTCAGGTTACTGATACTGCTCGCAGTAATATTTAATTCTGTTCAGGTCAGCGCTTTTTTCGATGGTCTAAAAACTTATGTTGATCCGGAAACTGAAGCCTGCCCTGATATTGAACTATTAGTACCTGTTTATTATTTTTCTGATTATCAATACAGTGTGGATTCCTTTAATCTTGTACTTGATTATGATCCGGATGTTTTAAAATACGATTCATATCTGAATGTACAAGGTTCGTTATTAATTTTTGGTAACTTTGAAGTCAATGAAGCTGCCGGCAGGATCACAATAACTTATAAAAGCAGTGATATGTCTGTAAAAATTGCTTCCGGAGCTTTATTTTCTCTGAGATTCAATACTTTTTCAGGCTCTACTGATTTGAACTGGTTTGAACCTGAATGTATTTATTACATGCCTGATCATAGTCCGAATATGGTTTATGAAAACGGGACTGTTGAAATACTTCCTCCCATGTATTTCAAGATGATACAGATACCAGAGGAAATATGTCCTACCGATACAGCAAGTGTTTATGTAAACGTGATAGGTGGCACACCACCTTATACTAAGTACGAATGGGCGGGTTCACCATTGTTGCCTTTGAGCGATACTATTGCCCGTAATCTGATTGCATATCAGGATTACACGCTTATAGTTACTGACAGTAAAGGATGTAAACATGATACTACTTTCACGGTTAAAACGCGTCCGTTAAATAATGTAAACATTACAGCCTATCCTGATACTGTTTTTATTTCGAACCCTAATATTGTTTTTTCAGTCGAGAACCTTTCCGATCCTGCTATCATAAATTATTTCTGGCACTTTGGCGATGGTGATTCAATAAATACCCCAAATCCTGAAGTACCCCATTTTTATTACAGCGCTCAGGAGTTCGCCAAACAGGGAGCAAATGATTATGAAATAACATTGACCATTACTAACGAACACGGCTGCGATACCACTTTTGAATATAAGCTCTTGTTGATGGAAGCGCCTGTTTTCGTTCCTAATGTTTTTACTCCCAATGGTGACGGCGCTAACGATGAATTCAAAATTGTGATGAAGGATGATAAAACTAAAGTTATTGATTATGAATATCTTAGACTTGAGCTAACTGTTGTGAACCGCTGGGGTAAAAAAGTTTATAGCAGCGACAATTATAAAAGCGACTGGGATGGGGGCAATGTTCCGGATGGGGTTTATTTTTATTTTTTACGAGCCATCGGGTATTATAAAATTGAAACCCATAAAGGTTCGGTACATGTTCTGCGCTAAGTCTGATCAGCTTATTATATTTTCATCCTTTACTGTTTCTTCACCTAAATAGCACTGAAAAAGTCTTGCAATTGTTATTACATCTTTTTCGCAATAGCGTACAATTCTTTCAAGATTATTTTCCTGCCAGTAAACACGCGCAATGTCACTACCCTTGATATCATCCTTGGGTGTTGGTATGCCAAAAACATGTGCAAGCAGTTCGAGTGAGGTATAGCTCTTATAATCTCCGAACCGCCACATTTCCATAGTATCAAGATGAGGTATCTCCCATGGCTTTTTACCTGAAAGGTTGAGCAGGTCAGGTAGTTTTACCTTGTTGATAAGCATGCGCCTGGCAAGATAAGGAAAGTCAAATTCTTTACCGTTATGAGCGCAAAGCTTATAATTCAACCTAAAAGAATCCTTATCCAGCATTGTGGCAAAGTCTTCAAGAAGCAGTTTTTCATCACTTCCGGCAAATGATTTTATTCTAAATTTATCATTGTGAAAGAAACCGGTTGAAATACAAATTATTTTCCCGAACTCGGCATAGATGCCTGCTCTTTCATAAAGTTTTTCCGGAGTGTCGTAATCAGGTTGTTTAATTCTTTCTGATTTATGATCCCATAAAGCCATGAAAGCTCTGGGAAGTTCATGATATGAGGCATATTGAGGAACGGTTTCAATATCGAGAAACAAAAAATTGTATTTGTTTAAATTATCTGTCATGGCTTGAAAAATAGTTTTTAGATGACTTATTCATTAATAAAGTTTTTAAAAATAATTTGATATTAATTATTGCAGAGCTCTATTTTAACCATTTATCTAGCCATTTAAAAAATTCATTTTGCCAGAGTACTGCATTTTGCGGCTTGGTAACAAAATGTGTTTCATCAGGGAAGAACATCAAACGGCTTGGAATACCCCTGAGTTGTGCTGCGTTAAACGCTTCAAGCGATTGAGTATATGGGATACGAAAATCGTTGCTTCCATGAATGATAAGGATAGGAGTATCCCAATTGGTTATGAACCTGTGAGGTGAAAACTCATAACTTTTTGGTTTAGGTTTTTCCCAGAATGGTCCTCCAATATCATAATTCACAAAGAAGTATTCTTCTGTGGAAGCATAAAAACTTTCCAGATTATACATTCCGCAATGTGAGATGAAGGTTTTAAAACGTTTCTGATGGTTTCCTGCAAGCCAAAAAATTGAAAATCCACCATAGCTTGCTCCCACAGCACCCAATCGGTTTTCGTCCACCCAAGGCTCTTTTGCTACATCGTCAATGGCTGAAAAATAGTCAAGCATGTTTTGTCCACCATAATCTTTGCTTATCTGATCGTTCCACTCCTGCCCGAATGTTGGCAATCCACGCCTGTTCGGAGCAACCACAATATAGTCATTGGCAGCCATCATCTGGAAATTCCAACGATAAGAAAAGAACTGACTTACAGCGCTTTGAGGTCCTCCCTGGCAGTACAGCAGAGTGGGGTATTTATTGTTCTTTTTAAAATCAGGCGGAAGAATGACCCATACAAGCATATCTTTTCCATCGGTAGTTTTAACCAAGCGTTTTTCAATATTTGCCAGCTTAACACCTTTAAGGATCTCAAAATTTGTAAAGCTAAGTTGTCTTTCGGTATTATTGGTGTAATTCACGCTGAAGATCTCAGTGGGCATTCCCATAGTCATTTTTGTGCCAATTAAAATATTACCAGCAAAGGCTATTGACTGATAATCATGATCTCCTGTGGTGATTTGATTCATGCGGTGGGTTGGAACATCTATTGAATAAATCTGATAGGTTGCATTTATACCGCTGATAAAGAAAAGAGTTCTGTTGTCTGATGACCAAACAAAATCTGATGAGCTCTGATCAAAGCCTTTGGAATAATCAATGGTTGTTTTTGAATTAAAGTCATGGATCATAATTCGCTGTTTATCAGCTTCAAACCCTGGAGTAGCCATGCTATGCCATACTAATTTGCTGCCATCAGGCGAGAATACCGGGTCCTGATCATAACCCGGATTGTCCGATGTGAGATTTATGGTTTCCCTTGTGTTTATATCGTAAATATAGATATCAGAATTGGTACTCAAAGCATATTCCTTGCCTGTTAATTTCTTACAGGTATATGCAATTTTACTTCCATCGGGGCTCCATGTAATTTGTTCCATGCCACCATGAGGCATAAGCGGGCTGTCCCAGCGTTCATTTTCCATTATATCAATTGGTTCACCCAATCTTCCGTGCTGATAAGATGCAACAAAAATATGTGAATATGCATAATCATGCCATTGGTTCCAGTGTCGGTACATCAGATCATCAGCAATTATAACATTGGCTTCGGGCAGGTCAGGATAAAGATCAAGCGGACTTTTATCAAGTTTTACATCTTTGATAAAAAGTATATGTTTCATATCGGGCGAATACGCAAATCCGTTTATTCCCCCATCCACACTGCTGATTTTATGAAGATTGCTGCCATCGGGGTTCATTTCCCAGATCTGCGGAGTGCCAGAAGCACTGCTTAAACATGCTACAGCTTTTCCGTCAGGGCGCCAGATGCCGTTAAAACTACTTGATTCATGAGTTGTGATTTTTTGCGGTTTGCCTCCGTCAACCGGTAATACATAAAGATCATTCTTGCCCTTGTTTTCTTTAAGATTATAATAAGTAATTCCGTAAAGAATTGTTTTTCCGTCAGGCGAAACCTGAACATCATTTACACGGCCTAATTTCCACATTAATTCGGCAGAAAATTTTTCCTGAGCTGTTGTCAGTGCACTTGTAAACAGGATAGCAAGCATAATAATGAGTATCTTTTTCATGGGTATGAGTTTTAAAAAATTTGATTTTGTGCGAAAATAGAAAAAACTTCAATTATGACCTGAATCGATGTAAAATTTGTGGGCGTCTGACTTCCTGTCAGTAGGTTTTGCTATTTTTGCGGACTAATTCTAGATATTAAGGATTGGCATTACTTATGTGTTTGCCGTTTCTTAAAAGAAAATTAAAATAAATTATACTATGCAAGCTCAAACAGAAAAAGTAAAATGTCTGATTATTGGCTCAGGTCCGGCAGGTTATACTGCTGCTATTTATGCTGCTCGTGCTGATTTGAAACCTGTTATGTATCAGGGGTTACAACCTGGTGGTCAGTTGACTATCACTACTGAAGTAGAAAACTTTCCCGGTTATCCAGAGGGAAAATCGGGACCTGAAATGATGGAGGAATTTAAAGCTCAGGCAATGCGTTTCGGAACTGATACGCGCTGGGGAATTATCACTGAAATTGATCTATCAAAACGTCCTTTTGTTGCAAAAGCTGATGACGGGAAGATGCTGGAAGCAGAAACAGTTATCATTGCTACAGGTGCTACTGCACGTTGGTTAGGTCTGGAATCTGAAAATAAATATAATGGTTTTGGTGTATCAGCCTGTGCCACCTGCGATGGTTATTTCTTTCGCGATAAGGTCGTTGGAGTTGTGGGTGGTGGTGATACTGCTGCAGAAGAAGCTACATATCTGGCAAAACTTTGTAAGAAAGTATATCTGATACATCGACGCGATGAGTTAAGAGCTTCAAAAGCCATGCAGGACAGGGTGTTTAAAACACCAAACATTGAACCCGTTTGGAATCACACCGTTAAGGAAGTTCTTGGAGACGGCAAGGTTGTTAATGGTGTATTACTTACCAATACCAAAAATGGTAGTGAAAAGAAGCTTGACGTCGATGGATTGTTTATAGCTATCGGTCATACACCCAATTCACAGATTTTCAAAGGACAGCTTGAAACGGATGAGAACGGATATATAAAAACCATTCCAGGAACCACAACTACAAATATCCCTGGAGTTTTTGCAGCCGGTGATGTTCAGGATCATGTTTATCGCCAGGCTGTTACGGCAGCAGGAACTGGTTGTATGGCAGCCATAGAAGCTGAACGCTGGCTGTCAGCTCAGGAATAGAATAAAATGTCTTTTAAAGATTATTTCATCCATGCAGGTGTTAATCCTGTTTAATTCACAAACATACAATTAACTTTAAAATTACCCCATTTCACTCTTCTAGATTCTGGATTTAGTACCGGACATGACTGAAATCAAGGTTAAACATTTGTTTTTCATAGTTTTACACATTCCTCTCCTATTCACCTTTTTTCTTAAGGTGTGAATTTATTTTTTGTTAAATGTGAAAGAACGTGAGATGATAGTGTCTTGATTAAATTCTGAGAATCTGAAACATCAATAGCAGGTTTTTAAATACTTGTATTTCAGGGAATTCAATAGGAAACTCAATTTTTACTTTTGTCTTTAATATTTTTACTCTTGTGGTTATCTTCAATATTTTCAATTGAATAGTTTTCATTGTGGAATTGGAAAACTCAGTAAAAGCCTTAGAGATTTTGTGTAATTCTTTGTTGGAAATACTGTTTTCAAATCTGCTCATAGTAGGTTGAGTAGATAAGCAGTTTTCTGTCTGACAGCATACTTTCAAAACTCCATCGTTACGCAGGGTATTTCAATCATTAGCATCTTCATAATCTGCTGCTATCTGCATGATACGCTGATTAAGAAGACTATTGATGCCATGTTTTACGTAGCTTGCATGTCAGTTGTCTTCAAGGTAATAGGTTATTCTGTCAATAAGTTTTATATTTTTATCCACTTCTTTAAGAAAAAGAAGTCCGCCATCACTTGAAATTTGTTAGGTTGTAAACTACACTCTTTTTATTCCCAAAGTCAGGAAGACTAAAAAGTGTGGGTTGAGAATTTTTTTGCTCAAAATTATTAGGGGATAATTTTTTTATTTTATCTTTGTCCATAATGCGGGGGTTTTGGCACAACAAATATACTGTTATTCAATGTAATAGCAGTATATTTACCCGCATTTTTTCTGTTTTTATGAATAATTCAGGCTAAATAAAAAATTAAGAAATTGGTATTTTTATTTGGATTTGGTCTTTTTTGACTTATATTTGCAACGCAAATCCATACTAACATAAAAATAACAGCCTATGATCAGGATTTGCAAAAGCGCAATTCATATACTGGATTGCTGATTACAAAGAGAAATATTATACAATTCACAGAAATAGTAGTTTGCTGTGGGTTATGTTTTTGTTTTTTACAAGCTTAAATACATAAAGGTAAGAATAAAAACAAAAACCGGCAAAATCCTTCAGGACAATAAAAAGAAATATATACATTACAAGAAGATTAAATAATAATAAAAAAATTAACAAATTATGAAAAAGAATTTTACTTACTACATTTATTGTTTACTTGTAGTTTCTACTGTGGGGCTTACCAAACTACAGGCCCAGATTAATATCTCGGTGGGAAATACAGTTACTGAAAACTTTGACGGTATCGGTGTTTCAGCGACGGTTACACTTCCGACAGGGTGGAAGATGAGCAAGAACAATACGGTCAGGTCTGTGGATGCTTACAGCTCTGCCGTTACTGTTACGGAAAGGATAGCAGGAGATAATATGGCAAACAATGCGCAAAATGGTATGTATAATTTTGGAGCTGGCGACCCCTCTTCAGCTACTGACCGTGCACTAGGTGGAATCTCTTCGGGTAGTTTAAGTAAAAGTGTAAACATCTATTTGGATTTGTACAATAATGGAGCTGGCGCTATAAATGATTTTAGTATCTCGTATAATGTCGAGAAATATAGGGATGGAATTAATTCAGCCGGATTTAGTATCCAGATGTATTATTCAACGGACGGATCCAACTGGACTTCTGCCGGAAATGATTTTTTGACCAGTTTTGCCGGTGGTGATGCAAATAATAATGGATATGCCTCTGCACCGGGAGCGACTGTTTCGGTAATTGGAAAGACTTTGAACGTTTCCCTGGCTGCAAGCAGCCACCTTTACCTTGCATGGAATTATTCTGTCGCCAGTGGTTCAACAACATCCAACGCCCAAGCTTTGGGGATTGATGATGTAATCATCACAGCCAATAGTCCGGAAGAAGACAAGCCGGTAGAAGTATGGAGAGGTGGAAGTTTTGTTTCAGACCACCTTACTATTCAGGCAGGAATTGGTGGAGCTCAGGATGGCGATGAAGTGCGTGTAGCTGACGGCATATATGAAGAGATAGTGGTTTTAAACAAGCCAAATATTACGCTTAAATCAGTGAACGGACGTGATCATACAATAATTAAATGTCCTGTAACTAATCTGGACCCTGATAATGAAGATAACAAAGCAACATTAGATAATTTGAATGGAATTGCGGCTCAAAAGGATATGGGCACCATTACGGTTGATGGATTTACAGTGCAAGGCTTCCCGGGGGGAATTATCCAGTCTATGGGTAATGCCACAGGCACCAAATTTGTTGTGATAAACAACAAGGTAACACCATATGTATATAATGTCGAAGAATATCTGCGCAATGGTATTCAAGTAACAGGTGATAATTCTCTTGTTGAAAACAATGAGGTTGTTGTTGGCATCTATTATAATGATGAATATGGCAGCTCCGGTATTGGCGTGGTCAACGCCAATAATATTACTGTTAAAGACAACACCCTCACCGGAGGTTATGGTTTTGGCATCAGTATTACTAACTGGTCAAAATCTCTGGTTCAGGATATTACGGTTGAGGGCAATACGATAGAATTCGTAGGTGAAAACATAGAAATCTACGGCTATGATAAGAATAAAAAAATGAAGAATATTAAGATTGAAAACAATACAATCTTAAATAGTGAAGAATCAAACGGAATAGTATTCTATGTAAGTATAGAAGATTTGTTCATCAAGCATAATGCTATTACAGGAGAGGGTGAGTATGGTATTTTATTCGATGAAGAATATGGTGAATTAAGTGGCACTATTGAAATTACGGAAAATGATCTCTCAGGCACTTTTGAGAATACTATTCTAAATGAATTGGATTTTACGATCAATGCAACCTGTAATTGGTGGGGTACAACAAATGAAACAGAGATTAAGGATAAAATCCAGGGCGATGTAATATATTTCCCTTATAAAATTGATGATACTCCGGATTCATGTCTGAAGCCTTCTTTTAAATTAAAGATCAAAAAATCAGGAAATTAAATATTATATTGTTCTAAATGTAGTTGCATACTACTGATACAGTTTTTATTTAAATACCCAATAAAGTAAAACCTACAAAACTGAACGGTAGTCAAGTGGAAATTAAAAAGCTTGCTGCCGTTCATTCTTTTTCCTGGTATAGTTGCTTTGTTTCATTTGTAAGTATTAACTTAACGGAATACTCGTTTATAGGCTAAGCTGCTGTATATGAGATAATTGCAATAAGGGTCCCTGATAGATATTACTTGTTACAAATAAGTTTAACATTTTATTAACCAAACTAATCTAGCCCCATATGTAATTTTGTGAAAAATGGACTGATAAAATGTGCTAAATAGGATAATAGTGCTATAACTACAAGAGGCTTTATTATCTTTGACAAAGTTACCGGATTATCTTTTCTTAATTTTGTGATTTTAGTCTGCTTGCATTAGTTATTGACAATCACATGGTTGAGTTTAAAGTAAAATAATAAAAAACATTTTTATTTGCACTACATTGCTTTTTATCATACATTTGCACTGTAAATATAAGAATTAGTCTGAATGGAAGAAATTTATAGCATATATTTTCACATACGAGACTGTAGAAAAGTTATTAAGATTCTTTAATACTCTATTTTTAAAAACTATTATTAATTAAAACTCAAAGAAATGAAAAATCTTACTAAACCTTTTTTTGCTTTATTGCTGATTATGTCAATAGGAAGTGTAAATGCGCAATCTACCCAAAATGTCCCTGGAGATCACACAACTATTCAGGCTGCTATTAATGCAGCGTCTAGCGGAGATATTATTGAAGTGGATGCAGGTAACTATGCCGAAGCTATTAACATTCCTGTTGGAAAAGTTCTAACAATTAAAGGCGCTAATGCTGGTGTTGCCGCTGGAAATAATCCAGGCATGAGAGGAGCCGAAACCATATTGGATGGAGGCTTTTATGTTCGGTCCGGATCAACTATTGATGGCTTTACAATCAAAAATGGAAGTTATTCAGGTAGTATTAGAAATTGTGTAACCGTAGCTAATAATAATGTAACTGTTAAAAATTGTATTATTCAGGATGTGAGTGGTAGTCAAAATAATGGTATTGAAACCCAGGGTAGTAGTAACTTTACACTTGAAAATTCAACCATTAAAAACAACTGGAGAGGATTATACCTGAATCCTGGAAGCGGACATATATTTACAGGCAACCTTATTGACGCAAATAATGGGGTTGGAGTGGGTATTGGTTCTGACGGGCTAAGTAATTTTACAATGACCGGTAATACTATCAGCAACCATACACTTGAAGGTTGGGGAACAAGTAGTGTTGGGCTCAATGTAAAGGCAAATCAAAATCAATTCCTTGATAATGGTTTGCATATAGCTAATTATGGAGGAAATGAAATTGATGCCACATGCAATTGGTACGGAACAGCTGATGAAGATCTATTTAAGGATAAAATTCACGGCAGTGTTAAATATTTTCCTTTTAAAGCTGATGATACCCCCGGCTCATGCATAAGACCTTCTTTTAAATTTATGATTAAGCAGAGCTACTGATCTCTTAAATAGTGTTTTTATTCTATTCTGTTTTTCAATTACTGATTAAAAACATTGAGCAGTTAATGACCATATGAGCTAAATTACATACAAGGAATAAAACAATGTTTATCTTTTTACGATACCTGAGCTTGGTTTTTAGAAAAAATCGCAATAATAAACAATGTGTAATTTCCTAATATTCAGATGATTATTATGTGTTATGGAAATAATTTATAAAATATTGACTCCGATAGTTGATTTTATTTGCGTTACAAGGTTTTTTAGACTATATTTGCGGCTTGAATAATTATGAATTAATTCCATTACATATGATAAATAACTACATTTCCCCTATAAACATACGTGACAGCTGATAATCAGTATTTTATAATGCAAGATCATCTTTGATGAATAAGGTTTTGCATGACTCTTAGACTTTTATTGTATTATTAGAAAAACCAATTTTAGTTTAATATATATTCATTATTATTTTTTTAGCAAGTAAATATTTTATTATCAAAATTTTAAAAAACATGAAAACAAAGTACTTAACAAAAAAAATTAAAAAAGTTAGCGTATTTATTGCTTCCTTTTTGGTACTCTTGCTTTTTGCTTCCACTGTGGCAGATGCACAGACTACATTAAGCCTTTCCATTGATTGTCATGGTAAAGCAGTAGTAAGAGACCAGAATACAAATGTTGTTGTTACTACGATCCAGGGACCTGTTGATAATTCTTCAATTACTCTGGTTGCCGGACAGGCTATTGTTATTCAGACTGAACCTGGAGATATTATTCCTTTTCAGGTTCAGGGCTATGAAGTGGTAAAGTGGGAATATACTACTAATTATACTCCTCCTACAGCACCTACCCCAACTGTAATAAATGTTCCTCCTGCACTAACTTATCAGAATTTTATTATGGGTGCTAATGGAACAAGAAGGGATGTGAAAATTTATTTTGAAATTAAAAATCCTGAAATTGTAATTGATCCTGTTAATAATATCAGCACTGTTACTAAAACTCCTGTTATCATTCCGATAACTGTAAAATATGATCCAAATAATAATGTAGATTATAGTACAGTATATAGTGATGATATTCTTGTTGATGCCCGTATTGAGACTGCCCTTAGCGGCGGATTCCCTGATGGAGCTGAAATAATAAAGGTGTCTCTTGATGGTGGCGTTACTAATCTTATTAGTGCACCTTATGATGTTGCAGGCGAAACTGTGCTTTTCCTTAGTGATATCCTTGGTATGCAAACTCCTGCTAAATTAAAAGATGAAGATGGCAAGACTCTGAACTGGGAAGTTACTGTTGCCGGAATAGAGGATGAGGTAATAATTCCGGTTAAGGTTACTTCTGTAGGATTTACTGAATATGATATTTGCTTCACTGAATTTGCGTCACAGGAGTTTATTGTAACTTTTGCGGATGCTATAGTTAAGGACATTGATGATTTTACTACCTGCTGGAATGTTGATTACGGGTTTGAATATGAAATTACATATCCTGAAATTGAAAACCTTGATACTCGTGTTGTAAATGATGCCCATGTTGTGGTGGATAAACCACTTAACAGTGGCACAGAAATTAATATTTACTATAACTCATTGCCGGTTCAAACATACACATTATCCGCTGCTTATGATGAATTCTTCCTATCAGCAATGCTTAATGGTAATGCTGATCCAACAACACCAGAGAATTCTTTGCAGTCACCCTTACTCGGTCACTCAAGTCTTAATGATGTGTGGAAGTTTGAAATTGCTAATCTTGAAGCCGGTACTTATACTGTTACTGTTGAAAACGTTGCTTTCCTTGAAAATGTTATGTATCCATATGCCGGTGAAACATTTGAAATAGAAATTTTCCCCGAACCTGCCGTAGGATTTTCATTTAACGGAGAACTTGCCGGAACTAATTCAGTTTTTAAATATTGTTATGATGAAGAAGTGGAAGTAACTCTTTCAAACATATGGTCAGGTGAAGCTCCGTTTACGATTAGTTGGGAAGTTTTTGACGGAATTAATACAACTACTGATACAAAGACAAATGTAAATCAGGATGGTGTGTTGTTCAAGGATCTTCTTCCTGCAGGAACCTATACCATTACGATAACTGAAATTGTTGATGCGAACGGTTGTGAACCATCAAGTTATGATCCGTATGTGGCTACTGTTGTAATACATCCCGAGCCCTCAATGGATTTCCAGATCGATGGAACTACAATTCTTGGCAAAACTCTGGAATTCTGCTATAGTGAAGATATAGAAATAAACTATTTTGGTGTTACCGGAGTAGAAAGATGGGATTTCCAATTACAGATTGATAAATTAGGCGGAGGTTCAGTTACCATTCCAGGATATTGCTATGATGCCGGTGATACACAGGTTTTTGCTGCAGATGAAGCTCCATTAG
>LSQX01046138.1_pt3 | contig 18485 bp, 20 predicted proteins | sample 654561 | NCBI WGS metagenome assembly LSQX01 (sample SAMN04489861, study PRJNA283612) | anaerobic digester metagenome | isolation source: 4 biogas reactors fed with cattle manure at either 37C or 55C with and... | place: Denmark: Kongens Lyngby | collected 2014
CAAGGGAGCATGCCGTCGCAGTATCCGCGCCCCGATACTATGAAAGGTGCCTGCCCAGAGCCCCTCGGGCCAGGAACCGAGCAGCTTACTTAAACGCTCCTTCATCTCTTCAGCAGCCTTGTTGGTAAAGGTCAGCAGCAGGATCTCTCCGGGCGGAACCCCGCACTTGATTAGGTGGGCGGCCCGATAAACCAGGGCCCGTGTTTTCCCCGAGCCGGGGCCAGCCAGGCCTAGAATTACCGCGTCATCCGCGGTAGCAAACTTAAACTGGGCCTCATTCAGTTCACACCGTAGCCGCTCCGACCAGGCCGGATCCGCGTTAGCGCGTGGTCTAAGTAATTTTCTGTCTTCACCGGTTTCCAAGGTTCACCCTCCAAAGTTAGTTCTTCCTTACATAAGTTAAGCATACTCCCGCCTCGGACTCAAGAGCCAGTTGGTGATTTTTGGTACCGCCTTTAGATATTTTCGCCTGACGGGGATTACAAAAAGCAAAGTTTCGTAGACATTTTGAAAAGAATACGTTAATATTTAGAAAGATGAGCTTAGGAAGGTCTAAACCAGGTTATGTTAACAGAAATTAGAAAGATCTTTTTAGAAGTATGCCAATCGGTTCTGCCGATTATCGCTGTCATTATTGTGCTGCAGCTACTCTTGAAATTACCGGGCGCAATGGTTGGACAATTCCTCGGCGGGGCGGTTATGTTTACATTGGGCCTCTTTCTCTTTCAGATCGGTATTCGGATAGGCTTGCTCCCACTTGGCGAAGCGGTCGGAGCAGCACTGGCCGAAAGAGGCTCTCTGCCGATTCTGCTGGGTATAGCCTTTATCCTCGGCCTGACTGTAACCGTAGCCGAACCGAACACTCAGGTTCTGGCTCATTACGTGGAGATGGCCTCAAACGGTCTAATTGGATCTAAAACATTGACCACAGCGGTAGCACTAGGGGTGGCCCTGTTTGTTGCCCTGGCCCTGCTGCGCCTCTTTTTGAACATCCCCCTTGCTTACCTGGTCGCAGCGGGCTGCGCGATCACCCTCTTCATTCTTATATTTACCCCGCCTCAATTCGCGGCGATCTCTTACGACGCCGGAGGGGTGATTACCGGTCCGCTGCTGGTTCCTTTTGTCTTGGCACTGGGTATCGGCATCGCTTCCGTGCTTGGCGGCAGGTCTGTTCTGGAAGACGGGTTTGGACTGGTGGGCCTGGCCTTTTTCGGACCGATTATCGGAGTAATGCTCCTGGGGGTGTTTTTTAGTTGACCGATCTGGCCATTTTTCGAGGGCTCGGCCAGGTAAGCAAAGAAGCCGCCGCAGCGGTCTGTCCCTTACTGGTGCTGCTTCTTTTCTTTGGCCCTATTTTTAAATTGCCCCGCAAGCTCCTCCGGAACACGCTTAAGGGTTTGGTGATCGCCTTTGTGGGCCTGATTTTTTTTCTACAGGGAGTCAAGATCGGGTTCATGCCGGTTGGCCGAGAAATCGGCGGCGCTCTCGGAAATTCACCTTATGCCTGGAGCCTGATCCCAATCGGCTTTCTCCTCGGGTTTGCCGCGACCTTTGCTGAACCGGCGGTCCGGATATTAAGCTCCCAGGTAGAGAAAGCCTCCACCGGCTATATTCGCTCCGAGCTAATTCTTTATACCCTTTCAATCAGCGTAGCCCTGGTCACCGCCCTGGGCATGGTCAAGCTGGTTTACGGTTTTTCAATATACTACCTGGTTGTCCCCGGCTACCTGCTGGCCCTAGTGATGCTCAAGTTCTCTCAGCCAGCATTTATCGGCATCGCCTTTGATTCTGCCGGGGTAGCCACAGGTCCCATCTCCGTAACCCTGATCATGGCCGTGGCCATTGGGGCAGCGGCAGTACTGGAAGGAAGAGACCCTGTCCTGGACGGTTTCGGCATCGTCGCCCTGATCGCCCTAGCCCCGATCTTACTGGTACTGGCCTTGGGCATCGTTTATCCCGATTCAGAGACGGAAACAGAAGAAGTAGAGACAGTAGAAGAAACTGAAGAGATAACAGAAAACAAAGAGGTTGAAGTAAGGGTGAGAGAAAAGCTCCGGGGAAAAGAAAACCCTGTAACTTTAAAAAGGGGGAAAAAGTAATGGCACCGGCCTCTAATCAGGAACTGATCGTCACCATCATCAAAAAAGGCTATGCCGAACAGGTTATTGAGGCTTCCAGAAAAGCCGGCGCTGAAGGAGCGACAATTATGTTCGGCCGCGGCACCGGCATCCACGAACAGAAAAAATTGCTGGGCATCCCCATAGAGCCGGAGAAAGAGATTATCTTTACCGTGGTCCCAGCAGAAATATCCGAAAAAGTACTGGCCGCAATTATCAAGGCCGGCAAGCTGGAGCGGCCGGCGACGGGAATTGCTTTTGTCCTTGAGCTGAAGATGGTGGTCGGCGTAGCCCACCTGCTACGAGAGCAGGCTTAGCCGCCGTTTTCCCCTAATCTAAGGGGATACCCTGCAGGATACCCCCATCGGCCTCCCAGTTTCAAAGTTACGCTACTCCTTTGCCGCACGCAACTATTCCAACCTGGTGAATTCTTCTTTGCCGACGCCGCAATCTGGACAGGCCCAGTCATCGGGAAGCTCTTCAAAAGGGGTTCCCGGTTCTATCCCCCCTGCGCTATCTCCCTCGACAATCGAATGGGCCATCGTAGCAGTGCTCCCCCACATGCTATCGTAAACCACGATTGGTTTGGGGAGCCACTCCCAATCTGTGCCGGGTCGATGACTTTCATGATTCGCTCCAGCATTTCCCCGGCAAAGGTCGCGTAGACCGTATCTACTAGGGTGATCTTCTCATCAACAATCAGGTAACTGTTATAGGTTGTACCACGGTAAGTACTGTAAACCGGTCCGCGGAAATATTGCATATCCTAAGTCTAGAGCCCCAACCCAGTAGATGCCCTCCTGCAAAACAACCGGCTCCATCAAGAATAACTCTTTTAATTTACCGGTTAACTAACAGCTACAGCAGGAGCTATGATCGCCATCTCCCTTACAGCATGAAAGACGCCGGTTTACATCTTCCCAGTTCACCAGGTTCCACCAGGCTTCGATAAATGCCGCCCGCCTGTTCTGGTACTGCAGGTAGTAAGCGTGCTCCCAAAGATCGAGGGCCAAAAGCGGCACCGCCCCCCATTGGGTCAGATTCTGATGCTTCTCAGCAGTAAGTATCTCCAATTGATTAAACGGGGGGATCATGCAGAGCAGCGTCCATCCGGAGCCCTCCACCGCCGCCGCCGCCGCGGAATACTGCTTTTTAAACTTTTCAAAATCACCGAAATCACGGTCAATCAATTCAGCAACAGGACCGGTGGCCGGACCGCCTCCTCCCGGCTTCATGTTTTCCCAGAAGATGGAATGAAGGATATGCCCGGAACCATGAAAAGCAAGTTCCCGTTCCCAGTGCTTAACCAGAGCAAAGTCACCTTTTTCCCGGGCTTCAGCCAGTTTCAACCCGGCATTATTTAACCCGTCCACATATGCTTTGTGATGGGCATCGTGATGCAAACGGAGAGTTCTCTCTTCGTAATGAGGTTCCAAAGCCGCGTAATCATAAGGTAAAGGTGGGAGCTCATGTTTCATTAAAATCGCCTCCTGTTCATGCTAAATGCTTATAGTGCGATCATAGCACATTTTTCTATTTTCTGAAATAGATTTACCGGAAATCGCAAAACCGTTTCCGGTTAAAGGATTCGCTGGCTTTTCAGCGAAACTGTTCTGGGAGAAGGAGCGGCTGAAAATGACAGGCACCTGGTCACCGAAGAGCCGGCGGTGCTGGAACAGCAGCTCACCGTCCACCTGATCTGCCGGGGAAAAAAAGAAAACTATTAGCCGCTCTGCTCTTTAAGCCTTATTTCTAGGGGGGCTCTCGATGCTGGCCAGAGTATTCTCCTGCACAGTTCTCGGGATAGAAGGGATTCCCCTGGAAGTAGAAGTAGATATCCACAGGGGAATGCCTACTTTTGACATTATCGGGCTTCCCGACCCCTCGGTCAGGGAAGCCCGGGAGAGGGTTCGTGCCGCAGTGCGCAACAGCGGCTTCAAATTTCCTACGGAGCGAATTACGGTCAACCTGGCCCCGGCCGACTTGAGAAAAGAAGGCCCCGCCTTTGATCTGGCTATCGCCATCGCCCTGCTCGCCGCTTCGCGTCAAATTCCCTATAACGATGAGCTGCGGAAAGCAATCCTCGTGGGCGAGCTTTCCCTCGACGGCACCCTGCGCCCCATCCCCGGCACCCTGGCCATGGCTGCCTCTATCGTCAGATCCGCCGAGCTTAATGAGAGCGTGCTCTATCTTCCGGCGGCAAACGGGGCCGAGGCAGCGCTGATCAAGCAGGTACCGGTAAAAGGAGTGCACACGCTCAAAGAAGTGGCTCAGCATTTCTGCGGGTTCATCTCCATCCCTACGGTGCCGCCGCAACTGGATGAGTTAGTCCGGCAGAAGCGCATGCCGGGACCCGACTTCAGCGAAGTGAAAGGCCAGGAGACAGCCAAGCGGGCCCTGGAGGTAGCCGCTGCCGGTGGACATAACCTCCTTCTTTACGGACCGCCAGGCAGCGGGAAGACGATGCTGGCCCGCCGCCTGCCGGGAATCCTGCCCGCACCGAGCCTCGATGAAATTTTGGAGATAACCCGTATTCATAGCATCGCCGGACGGTTGCCGCCGGAGCGCCCCCTGGTTATGGAGCGACCTTTCCGCAGCCCCCATCACGGCGCCTCTGCCGCCGGGATTATCGGAGGGGGGCGGGTCCCCCGGCCGGGTGAAGTAAGCCTGGCCCACCGCGGCGTTCTCTTCTTTGACGAGCTGCCGGAATACAGCCGGGATCTGCTCGAAGCGCTACGCCAGCCGCTGGAAGATAGAATTGTTACAGTGACCCGGGTTTCGGCCACCCTAACCTATCCCGCTGATTTCATGTTCGTGGCCTCGGCCAATCCTTGTCCCTGCGGCTTCCTGAACGACCCTTTTCATCTCTGCCGCTGCAGCCCCGCAGCGGTGCAGCGCTACCGCTCCCGCCTCTCGGGGCCGCTACTCGACCGGATTGATCTCCAGGTAGAGGTGCCCCGGATCAACCTTGAGCAGCTCCAGGACGGGCAAACCGGAGAAAGCTCCGCCGCCATCCGCAGCCGCGTGGAGCAGGCCCGCCTCCTCCAGCAGAACCGCTTTAAAAAGACGGCAATTCTCACCAATGCCCAGATGCGCAGCCACCACCTGGCCAAGCATTCCCACCTGAACAACGAATCCCGCAGCCTGCTCCAGCAGGCCTACCGGAACCTGGGCCTCTCCATGCGCGCCCACGACCGCATCATCAAGGTCGCCCGCACCATCGNNATCCAGTACCGCAGCCTCGACCGGCAGGAGCAAAGGTGACAGGGGTGACAGGGGGACGTTTCTCCTGTCACCCGTTAATGTTTTGTATTTGGCGTTTTGTTCCTGTAGTATATAGCTATCAATAAGATTAGGGGGGGGTTTTATGAAAACCAGAATAACGGAGTTGTTTGGCATTGAGTATCCGATTATCTGTGGGGGAATGCTCTGGTTGGCAACTCCCGAACTTTGTGCTGCTGTTTCTAATGCCGGCGGCCTGGGTAATATTACCGCCTGCAATTATGACAGCGGTGAAGAGTTAAGAGCTGCCATCCACAAAGCCCGGGAGCTGACCAGCAAACCGATTAGCATTAACATTACCCTGCTCCCATCAATGCGTTTTACTGAAGAGATTTTTGATGACTTTTTTAAAGTTTGTGTTGAGGAAAAGGTAAATGTAATCGAAGTCTCCGGGCGACCGGCAGTTAAATACCTGGAAATGTGTCAAAAAGCCGGGATCAAGGTAATGCACAAGGTGGGAGCGTTAAGACATGCTTTAAATATTGAACGTTGGGGTTATGATGCCGTTATTGCCGCCGGTTTTGAAGAAGGCGGCCACCCCCTGGATGACGACGTTACTACCATGGTTTTGTTACCCCGTATCGCTGAAAGTGTCAAGATACCGGTAATCTCTGCCGGCGGTATAGTTGATGGGCGTAGTCTGGCTGCGGCCTTGAGCCTGGGAGCAGAAGGGGTATTAATGGCCACCCGATTTATTGCTACCAAAGAATGCCAAGTTCATCCCCGCATATGGGAGGAGCTAATTAAACGGGAGGAGCACGAAACTACCCTGATTTGTAAAAGCGTAGGGCTGCAGGGACGGGCCTTAAAAAATGAGCTTACCCGTCAAATCCTGGAACAAGAGAAGAAAGGAGCTAAAATCGAAGAGATTATTCCCCTGCTGGCAGGACAGCGCTCCTTAAAGGCCTGGCAAACAGGTGATGTGGAGGATGCCCCCCTGATGGTGGGACAGTCTATCGGACTTATAAAAGAGATTACTACCTGCGCAGAACTGCTTCAGTCTATGGTTAATGATGCTCGGGCTATTCTGGAAAAGAATCTATCACGATTTGAAAATTGATCCAAAAATGGATCTCCAGGAAAACCAAATAAATCAAAGGGGAGAGCTGTCAAGAAGAAGGTTCTTTTGCCCTGGCCCGTAGGGCTTCTTTAAAACCGCGGTAGGCGGCATATTTAAGCAGGAGCTGCAGGCATTCGCTCTTCGGCACGTTAAAATGCTCATTCTCCGTCGGTAGGCCGGCGTAGTAAGCTTTCGCCTGCGGGTGTTTCTTTAAAAAAACAGCCAACCAGTAAGCAAACTTTTTCTGACGCTCAAAGAGATCGTCAAAGTCCAGCTGATGCAGGTGATAGGCCAGTGCTTCGGGATCGTAGCGCATCGGCAAGCCGGACTTGTAAAGGCGGTAGCCGAGCTCGATATCCTCGCAGGAGGCCTCATGAAAATCTTCGTCGAACCCGCCCGCCTTGAGCAGCCAGGAGCGTGGCAAGGAGAGATTGCCGGTGATAAAGAAAGCAAAGCTGACATTTTCGTGATCGGAGATCTGTTCATACGGAAAATAATAGCGATCAATGAGCGCTCTGACTTCAGGCTGCAGCTCAATCCCCGGGGACCAGGCAATACGACCCAGGACCGTGCTTGGGCCGAACCGGCGATGCATTCTGCGGTGCCGAGCCAATAGATCCGGGGCGGCAAGGCAATCATCATTTAAAAAGAGGATAATCCGCCCTGCGGCCTTTCTTAAGGCAGCATTACGCGCCGCCGCCGGCCCACGCCGATCCTGCCGGAGATAATCGAAAGGATAGGAGAACGAGCTCCGGGCCAGAAGAGCCGGGGTGTCATCAGCCGAGCCGTCATCGGCCACAATGACCTCAAACGGCCACCCCTCACTTTCCTGCTCGTCGAGAGAGCACAGCACCTGCCGGAGCACCTCCCACCGGTTACAAGTAGGGATAATTACGCTGATTAAATCTTCTGCGCTGTGCATTTTCTACCTCCTATCTCTTCTATCACCAGCCCTCCTGCTGCCGGCGATGCCAGGCCAGGGTCCTCTTTAAACCTTCTTCCAGTGAAACCGCAGTCCGGTAGTTCAGAAGGTGCTTCGCCACGGATAGATCCGGAACTCTTCGGCAGATATCTTCGTAGGAGTAGCCGTAAAACTCTTCATAAGGCTGAAACAGAAGCCCCCCCTTGCTCCCGGAAAGGCGGATAACCATCTCGGCCAGCTCTAAAATGGAGCTCTCTCTCTCGCTACCGAGATTGATGATTCGGCCTACCGCCGCCGGAGCCTCTCCGGCCGCCATTGTCCCGGCCACAATATCATCGATATAGGTAAAACAGCGGGTTTGCCGGCCGTCGCCATGAACTGTCAACGGCCTTCCGGCGAAAGCTTGATTGATAAAGCAGTTGACCACTCCCCCGTACGGTGAGCTGTCCCCGTGGGGACCGTAGACGTTAAAATAGCGCAGGATAACCACCGGTAGCCCCTGTGCAGCGTAGCCCAAGCAGAGGTGTTCGGCGGCGCTCTTGGAGATAGCATAGCACCACCGGTTGGTCGAAGAAGGACCGTAAAGGCGATCCGCACTCTCACTAAAGGGAAGGGCGCTGCTTTTACCGTAAATCTCCGAGGTAGAGGTAAACACAATTTTGCGGTGGTAACGCTGCGCCATCTGCAGCAGCAGTGCGGTTTGACAGACATTTGTTTCAATGACCTTCACCGGGTCTTCAACATAGTGCTTCACCCCGACCACGGCGGCAAGATGATAGATCACCGTAACCTGCTTCACAATCCCGGCTAAATTATTGACAGATGCAAGCGAGCCGATAACTTCGTGAAAAGATGAATGGCAGCCGAGGTTATGAAGCCGCTCTCCTTTCCCCTTGCTCAGATCATCGATCCCCCAGACCTCCGCCCCCCGGTTAAGCAGCGCCTGGCAGAGGTGGAAACCGATAAAACCGGCCGCCCCGGTAACCAGGCACCTCATCTCTCCACCTCCGCTTCCGTTTCCACTCCCAGGCCCACTCCCCGGTACTCAATACCCAGCGCGGCCATCTCCCCAGGAGAAAAAAGGTTTCGTCCGTCCACGATCAGCGGATTGGCCAGGCAGCCCTTCAGCTTTACCAGGTTGATACGGCGGTATTCGGGACAGGCAGTTAAAATCAGGAGGGCATCTTTCCCCTCTGCGGCCTCGTAAGGAGAGGAGGCCCACCTGAGCTCCGGTAAAAATACATTCATCTGCCGCGGCCAGCAGATTTCACTCAGCACCGGGTCATGCACCGTGACCATCGCGCCTGCAGAGACGAGCTGCTCGATCACCGGCAGGGTGTGGGTGTCGCGAAGATCATCGGTGCCCGGCTTGAAGGCAAGCCCCAGCACAGCAATCTTTTTCCCTTTGAGCTCACCCAAACTTTTTTTAAGCCTGGAGACAACCAGGTAGCGCTGCCGCTGGTTGATATATAAGGCTGCTTCTAAAAGAGGAGCCTCCTCCCCGGCATCGTTAAACTGGCGGATCAGCGAGCGCAGATCTTTCTCCAGGCAGGGACCACTGAAACCGATGCCCGCTTCCAGAAAAGAAGAGCCGATACGGGGATCCAGGCCCACCCCCTCGCTGACAACGCGAATGTCACCGCCAGCCTTCTCACAGAGCTGCGCCACCAGGTTGATATATGAGATCTTCAAGGCTAAGAAGACGTTGGCCGCATACTTGATCAGCTCGGCGCTCTCCCAGCTAGTTTTAATCACCGGCACATGCGGCGGGGCGTAGATTCCGGCGACGATCTCCGCCGCCTCCGGCTCTGCTGAGCCGATAACGATACGCGCCGGATGCCAGAAATCGTTAATCGCCGAACCTTCAGATAAAAATTCGGGGTTTGAGACCAGGACCGCTTTTTCGGAGAGGCCCTGCTGCTGCAGAAGCAGGCTTAACCGGCGGGCCGTACCCACCGGAACCGTGCTTTTTATGACGATGATGACGCGTTTCTGGACAGTCCGGGCTACGGCCGTGACGGCATTTTCCACCTGGAGTATCTCTGTGCGTCCGTCCGGCAAAGAGGGGGTGCTGGTACAGATATAGGCCAGATCTATCCCTTTCAAACGGTTAACCCGGCCGGTAAATTCAAGCAGCTTACTTTTTAGCCCGGACTGAACCAACCCGGCAAGTTCCGGTTCATAGAAAGGAAGTTTTCCTTTTTGCAGATCTCTAACTCTGCCCAGATCCAGGTCATATCCGATCGTAGAATAACCCAATGAGGCCAGGGCGGCTGCCTGAACCAGCCCGATATGGCCGCCAGCCCCCAACACCCCTACAGTAAGGTTCGGCATGATTCTATTCACCTGCGTGTTATTAATCACTAGCTATAATACGTGTATGAAACTCAGGAGTTACTAATATTAACCGGGCTAGATACCGAAGCAGTTCTTTTTTTAGCAAGGATGCAACAAGCCCTCACTATCAGCAGCGCCAGTTTGTGCTCTTTCATAATTGATCTCTGCCCCGGGTCAAGAGGCGCAATGTTTTTTTGTAAAGGGGAATCTCATTCCAAAGCTGATCTGAAGAGCGCCACAAAGAGAAGGGTAGAAGATATTGCCGTAACCGGCAACTCCCTCTCTTCCGGGCATAAGATTAAAAGGAATTGTTTTTGGGTATTGACAAAATGCAAACAGCTTTATACAATCAATTAAAGTGACCGATCGGTCGGTTTTGAGGTTGCCGAAAATGAGCTCAACTAAAACTCGATTCAGAAGCCAGGATACTACCAGGGCCGCCATTATTGATGCCGCCGCGGCCTGCTTTGCTGAAAAGGGCTATGCCGAAACAGGCGTTGCTGAAATCTGCGCTCGGGCCGGAATCAGCAAAGGCGCCCTCTACTATCATTTTGAAAGCAAGCAGGCCATTTTTCTGGAGTTGGTCGACATACAGCTGGCGGATCTTGAAGAGGTCCTGGAGAAAACGGCCCGCGATGCCACAAATATACCTGAAAGCCTGCTCCGCCTTTCACACCTTATCCAAGGCCTCATTCAGTCGGATTATACAAGGGCAGGCATTTTTTTAGAGGTCTGGTCTCAAGCAAGCCGTGATCAAACCGTGCGCGAAGCCTCACTGGCTACCTTTCAGCGTTTTGAGGATATCTTCACCCGGTTGATCCAACGCGGGATTGACGAAGGAACGTTCGCGCCGATCGACCCCAATGTGGGCGCTCAAGCACTTCTATCGATCGCCAGCGGAACCTTCATGCGCAGCCTGCTTGACCCCCAACGAACCGACTGGGGCAAAATTGCCGAAGAAAGTATCGAGATCTTAATCAACGGATTGAAACGGAGGTCGGTTTAGATGATCCTAGTAACAGGAGCCACGGGCCATATCGGTAACGTTTTAATTAGGGAGTTGGTTGCAAGAGGCAAGCAGGTACGGGCGCTGGTCCTGCCCGGCGAACCCTGTGATTCTCTCAGCGGGCTGCCCATCGAGATGGTGGTCGGCGATATCCTCGATCCCGACACCTTGGACCGGTGGATGAAAGATGTAAAGCTGGTCTATCACCTCGCCGGAATCGTCTCCATTCTTCCCGGCGATGAAGAGTTTATGTACCGGGTGAACGTCGAAGGATCCCGGAATGTAGCCCGGGCGGCTTTGAAGGCAAAGGTTAAAAGGATGGTTCACACGGCATCCGTCCACGCCTTTCGTAGAGAGCCGCACGGGGTAACCATGGATGAAAGAACCCCTCTTTCACCGGCCGGCACAGCCGGAGCCTATGACCGGACCAAGGCCGAAGGGGTTCAAGCCGTACTTGAAGTAGTCAATGAAGGGCTCGATGCAGTTATTGTCTGTCCCAGCGGAGTGATCGGCCCCCACGACTACTTCGGATCGGAGATGGGCGAACTGGTGAAAACATTTGCCACCGGCAAAATGAATTTCATCGTTAACGGAGCCTATGATTTTGTCGATGTCCGCGATGTAGCCCGGGGAATGATCCTGGCCGCAGAGAAGGGCCGTGCCGGTGAAAAATATATTCTTTCAGGAGAACAGGTTTCACTACGCTGGCTTTTGAACAAAACGCAGCAGATTGCCGGCCGGCGCTCACCTACGGTGCTGATACCTTATAACGTGGCTCTTTTTTTCTCAAGGTATACCCATTATTTTTACCGGCACCTGAAAAAAACACCGCAATTTACCCCGTACTCACTGAAAACCGTGGTCGAAAATTCGCGTTTCAGCCGGGCTAAGGCCGAAAAAGAGCTTGGGTACTACCCCCGTCCCTTGGAAGAATCAATCCGGGATTACCTGGCCTGGCGAGCTGAATATTATCAGAAATGCTATGACAAAAAAGCGGGCAAAGCAAAATCCCGCACCTGGAAAGCCGGCAAAGCCGAGAACCCGGGTTAAATCAACCGGAGGATGAATAACCCATTGCCAATTCTTCACCAGCCTTCTTAATTTACGGGCATTCCCCGGGTGGTGAACAGAAACCATAAGCTGGAATATATAGCTGGGCATTTGCCACCAGCTGGAATAATATCATTTGGCCAATGCAGCATCTAACCTCAGTCTCGTTGGATACAAAGCACTCTAAACATTTCAAGAACACTTCGCACTGGGGTTGGATCTGTTTATCCCTGATACGCTTGCTCATTACAGCGATCTTCTCAACTGAAACCGGAGCACTGGTAAAAATATGTTCACCGGTATCGTCGAGCCAGCTAAATTTATAGCGGTAGAAGAAAGAGAGCTGTACCCTGTTGCTGTTTAAGATTTTTTCGCACTTAAACGGATGGTGAGCATCAATAACCAGTTCTGCATCGAGCCATCTTATTTCACGGATCTGCCCGGTAACAAGATCATCTAAATCAGCTACCTCCTCGCCTGCCTGTAAAACCCGACACGATTCGTAAACCTGTTTAGCCTTGATGCACACGATTTCCGTGGGCGGAGGCAGGGGAGGTTTTATTTTCCAGGGAATAAAATCGACCCTATCGCTTACCGGGTTTCCCAAACCATTGGGATTTTTCACAGGATGAAAAGGCCCGGAGCTATCTCCCCACCAGTTATTGACAGCATTAATTATGGTAGCGGTTTGGTTAAATACCCCCCAGCTATTATTCTGAAGGCTGTTACATTCGACGTGGGGGTTGGCGTTGCCAGGCGAAGAGCCCGAAAACTGGTTGCTTATAAAGACCCCGGCGTTGCCATTATCATGCAAAAAGTTATCGCTGACCAGGGGTTCGAGAGGAAAAGGGTCCGGAGGGATAAAACTGCCTGGCCCCTGAGAAAAAAGAGACAAAGCATCGTGCGAACTTTTGTAAATCTGGTTGCCCGAGATAAGAATTTCATCGGGTTTAGGACCTGCCTGGGGAACCCAGCCCCACATAATGCCCCTTTGCTTACAATTCATGATAATATTGCCCTCAATTGTCTCCGCCATGGACTGGATAATGACAATACCACCATGAAGGTCACTGGTGCCTAAACCGCAGTTTCTGATGGTATTTCCACTAATGGTTACCTCGCGTTCATCCCAGGCCAGTGTTATCCCACTGAAACTTTCATCTTCAATAATATTATTTTTCACCAGCAGGCCCGCGTTACCGCCCCCCCTGCCATCTGCATACAGGCCATCGCCACTGTTGTGACGAATGGTATTATTAATAATATTAGTCTTGCCGTGGGCTTTTAAAAAGACTCCTGCCCTTTCAAAGCTGACGACAGCACCGTTATTTTCTATAAGGCTATTGATTATATCTACGGCGGAACCGGTAATGTTGATAATGCCCGATAAATCGTGGCCCCGGACAATGCAGTGATCGATCACAATACTTTCCAGGTTGGGAAAGGTGGTAGTTCCGATACAGATACCCCGACTAGGCCCATTTTGGAAAACCATAAATTTGACCGTAACTTCCCTAGACTTAATTAAAAGGGTAGGCACAGCTTCCAGACCCGCAGCATCTACTATCGCTTCCCCTACGGCCGGATCAGGCCCCTTTAGAATAAGGGGTTTATCGATCACCAATTGCTCAAAATAGGTTCCAGGAGGCACACTGACCGTTCCACCGGGTGGAGTGGCATCGATCATGTTTTGTATGCTCATTTTTCATGCTCCTCCAGATAAACTAAATACTATACATTACTATGCTATGTGAATATACTGGAAGGGTGAAAACCGGTTCATTTTAGGATTTAGAATCCATCTGAAGCCCGGGGATCTAACTCTTCCGTCTTCCCCTTAGTCACCTTTTGAATAAATAGCCTACCCGGCAATAGATATTAGTACAGATTTGGTGAAAGATTAAGAAGAAAGAGGTGTTCATTATGGCGCCGAAGAGCATGGGGCTAACCAGCCTACTTATTCTAACCGCGCTGCTCTTGTTCTGCGGATGTAACGTTGAACCGGGCAACAACACGCCCAATGACTCAATGGGAACGCGGGAACAAGAAGAGGAGAGCAGCTCCCTGGCACTGACCTACTACGGCCAGGCAACTTTCTTAATTGAAGCCGGAAACAAGATCTTGATTGATCCGTACAGCCCTGAACTGGGCTACGGAACAATCGATCTTCCGGCAGACCTGGTCACGGTCAGCCACCACCATTTTGACCACAATTATGTGGAAGGCAGCCGGAAAGCAGAGGCCCTTTTCGGGTTAACTCCGGACGGCGAATGGCAACAGTTGCAGAAAGATCTCGGGGATGACCGGGTCTACACGGTAAATTCATACCATGACGACCAAAACGGAAGCCGACTGGGCAAAAACAGCATTTTTGTCTTCGAGATCGCCGGGCTCAGGCTGATCCATTTAGGCGATCTGGGCCATTCCCTGGAAGAAAATGAAATTAGGCAGATTGGAAAGGCAGATCTACTACTTGTTCCGGTTGGAGGCTACTACACCCTCTCTTACGATGAGGTTCTAGAGGTGATCGCTGAGCTATCCCCGGCCATAGTCATCCCCATGCATTACCGGACTGAATATTATAGCGATCGAAACTTGAAAACGCTGGAAGATTTTTTAGATCAAAAGCCTCCTTACCCAATTTACGCCAAGGAGAGCTGCATTACTATCAGCCGAGAAGAGCTGCCGGCGGCAACAGAGATCTGGACAATGGAATTTGCGCTGCCGTAATTTAGAGGTCGAAAGTCAAAAAAACAGGATTGAAAAGTTTATGGGACAGGAAGATAATCCCCGTCCCATAACTTTTTTTCTTCAGGACTAATAACGGAAAAAGATATGGTTACCGATAACAGTAGTCACCGGATGCATCCGCACCCACTGGTTCGTAGCCTTGGCGGGATTGTAAAATCCAGTCGCCCCGCAGGAAGGGTCCAAGCCGTTAAGGGCATCCTGTACGGCGCGGTAAGCGCTCGCACTGGCAGGCTGGTTAATCCGGCCGTCTTCTACCGGCGAGTACTGATAGAAACCTTCCCAGACATGCAGAATCACGCCGCGCACCGTGTCCGGATAACGGCTATCCTTAACTCGGTTGAGCACAGTCGCAGCAACCGCGACCTGCCCGAGATAAGGCTCCCCCGCCGATTCAGCGTGGACCAGGCGGGCAAAAAGATCCAGGTCGTCATTAGACAACCAGCCGCCCCGCGAAGGCGGAGGGCTCCCTGTGCTACCGCCGCCCCCCTCACCAGGGATAGTTAGAATCTGCCCGGGATAGATCAGGTTGGGGTTGGCCAGGTTACTCGCCCCGGCGATCGCCGCCGCAGTAGACCCGTATTGCTGGGCAATCTTCCAGAGGGTTTCTCCCGGCGCCACCCTGTGTTTCCCCGGTATCAGCAATTTCTGTCCACTGTAAATTAGGTTTGGATTAGCCAGGTTATTCGCTTTGGCAACCGCCGCCACCGTGGAACCATACTTTTGTGAAATTAGCCACACCGTTTCACCTGGCACTACGGTGTGATTTAGCGCCGCCTCGGCCACTCCCGAGCCGACCAGTACAAGAACCAGCGCTATAAGAAGCACTTTTTTGAAAGGTTTAAACATTATGTAAAACCTCCTCATTTCCGCCTCCGGGGTTAGCTGACGGGTTAGGGATGGGAGCAGTCCCCCCGCTTGAGTACGGTTCACCCCAAGTTCTGGTTTCCCCGTAGTTTCCATTCGGCGTTATGTTAAGACCGATTATAAGATAAATAAATAAGCCTAGCAAACAGGCCTATCCCGGCTAATTAATAACTATTGTTAAGGGTTGATAATATTATGTTAACATCTTATCATTTTTAGACTTTCTCGCGAGGATGGTAATAATGGAGAAGTATATCTAATATTACCCGACAATTCCCCGATAATGGCGAATGTTTCGCACAGCCATGCTCTGCTGCTCCATCTGCACGGCAATCAGGTCAAAGCGGCAGGAGACCTCCACCCCGTAACGCGACTGCATAAAGAAAAGAGCTGTCTTTTTAAGGCGGTTTAGCTTCTCCACGGTAATCGATTCCGCCGGGGTACCGAATGAGCTCCCGGTACGGGTACGAACCTCCACGAAGACCAGGGTGCTCCCGTGAAAGGCAATGATATCGATCTCTCCATAGAGACAGCGAAAATTGTTCTCAACCAAACGGTAACCCCGGTTCTGCAAATAGCTGCGGGCCGCCGCTTCACCCGCTCGCCCCACCTGCTGGCGCCGCCGGGTCATGAACCTTCTCTCTCCAGATCAATCCCGCGAAAAGAACGGCGGTGTTCAGGACAGGGGCCATAGCGGCCCAGGGCCAGGAGGTGCTCACGCGTACCGTAACCCTTGTTCCGGTCAAACCCATATTCCGGGTAGCGCCGGTGTAGATCAAGCATGATCCGGTCCCGGGTTACTTTGGCCACTACCGAGGCGGCGGCAATAGAAAGAGAGAGAGCGTCCCCTCCCGGGATCGCTCTCTGCGGCAATTTCAGGCCATGAATCGGAAAGCCGTCCACCAGCGCCACCCCGGGTTCAAGGGGCAAGGCCGAGAGGGCCCCGCGCATCGCCTTCATCGTTGCCTCGTAAATATTCAGCCGGTCGATCTCCGCCGGGGAACAGATCCCCACCGCGCTGCCCAGGGCCACTGCCTTGATCTCATCATAGAGAACTTCCCGCCGCGCTGCGGTAAGCTTTTTGGAATCGTCCAGGTAGCGGATGGTTGTTTCCGGCGGTAAGATTACAGCCGCAGCCACTACCGGGCCGGCCAGGGGGCCGCGGCCGGCTTCATCAACCCCGGCAATATATTTGATCCCCTGCCGCCAGAAGAAACGCTCTTGACGAAGCATCTTCTGTAAACGGGCCTCCTCCAGGCGCTCACGTTCTTGCCGCTTCCGGTAGCGCTCCAATAAGAGGCCGGCACCGCGGCGCCGGTCCGCCTGCAGCTGCGCCTCCTCGGCAGGGCTCAGTCTCCCCCGCTCTTCCAAGTATAGCGCCAGCTCCTTTAGGGTCATCTTGCTAAAAGACATCTTTTCTCCCTTCTCTCCTCTACCAGGCTGCTTCCTCCAGTAGAAAAGAAATACCGGGAAGTAGTTGATAGATCACATGGCAAGTCTTGTACAAAAAATCTTACCTGCGATCTTACTATTCTACAGATCTTCCTAAATACCCCTCTCCACAGAGAGATGACCGGGAGACGCTAGGGCACAATTTCTCCTCCCCCTTGATGAGGGGGGAAAACCAGGGTGCGGGTGAGGGAGAAGAGGTTAAACGAAGTAGAAAGAATTTTTTTGCGCAAAGGGTAAGAGGGAGATGGTTCTTGGCTCCACCAACTCAGGGTTGCGGCGGCTCTTCCAGGGAGAAGCGGCCCAGAGCTCCGGCCTGGTAATCGCGAAGCAGAAGCACCGCTGCTCGCTCAAGATCAATCTTCCCTTCCGGAAGAAGGCAACCGCGGAGCATCCCGATCTGCTCAAGCATCGCCGCGGGTGCCGCTTTATGCAGACCGTCATAGCATTGCATCAACCGGGCCTCTTCATCGCGCTCCAGGTAATGGTCGAGCAGCCAGAGCGCAGTCTGTTGCCGGTCTATCCTGCCGGGCGGCAGTGCCCCAATTGCTGCCAGCGGAAAAACCGTTTCCGGCAATAAGACCGGCGGCAGCACACCCGGCGTATCGAGCAGCTCTACCCCGGGGAGCAGCCGCACCCACTGGCGCCCCCGGGTAACGCCGGGTTGATCACCAGTCCGGGTAACCGCCCTTCGAACCAGGCTGTTGATTAAGGTCGATTTTCCGACGTTGGGTATGCCGACTATCACCAGGCGCAGCGGCCTTTTAAAGCGGCTACCGCTCCGACGCCGCTCCTGTGTTTTAAGATAACCGAGAAATGAGTTCAATGACCGGGGCGTCTGCACACTCGAGAGCATCGCCGGAAGACCTTGCTTCTGAAAATATAAAAGCCACCGGGAGTTGACCGCTTCTTCTCCCCGGTCGGCTTTATGCAAGAGGATTAGCCTCTGTTTATTTTTACTTAGACGCACCAGCTCCGGATTACGGCTGCTCGCCGGAGCCCGCGCATCGATCAGTTCGACAACGAGGTCGACTACCCTGAGATCTTCTTGAAGACGGCTGAGCGCCCGGGACATGGTCCCGGGATACCACTGTGTATCCCTCAATCGACCGCCGCCCTGTCGCCAAGCACTTTGGCTTCTCCGGGAGGCCAGAAGACCAGGCAGGCCCGCCCCTTAATCCGCTCCCTAGAGATAAAACCAACCCGTGGATCCCGGCTGTCCAGACTATTCTCGCGAAAATCACCCATTAAAAAGAAACAACCTGCAGGAATTTCTACCGGGCCATAATCTTGGTAATCGGTCTGTCCCATCAGGTAAGGCTCATCCAGAAGGGTCCCGTTTCGGTAAACCTTCCCGGCACGGATCTCGATCGTGTCGCCGCCTACCCCAATGACCCGCTTAATAAAATCTCTCCCGGTATGGCTTTCAAAAACTATAATATCCCCGTAGCCGGGTTCATTAAAACGATAACTGATCTTATCCACTACCAGACGGTTATAACTTTCAAGAGTTGGATACATGGATTTTCCCTCAACTATAAATACCTCGAAAAGAAAGAACCGGATCAGCAGGGCCAGAACGACCGCGATGGCAATGGAGCGAATCCATTCCCAGATCTCGTTTGAACGGCTCATGCACTATCGCCA
>LSQX01250508.1_pt2 | contig 18485 bp, 10 predicted proteins | sample 654561 | NCBI WGS metagenome assembly LSQX01 (sample SAMN04489861, study PRJNA283612) | anaerobic digester metagenome | isolation source: 4 biogas reactors fed with cattle manure at either 37C or 55C with and... | place: Denmark: Kongens Lyngby | collected 2014
GATCAACGTAATGCCGGTATCAAGCGCGGCGTGTATCGCCCGGATGGATTCGGCGTCATCGGGATCTTCACCCCAGATCATGCCGCCCCCGGTAACCCACGTTCCCATGCCGATGACCGAAGCCGTGATGCCGGACTTGCCAAGTGCGCTGTATCTCATGATTCACATTCCCCTGTTTCCCATAGACGCGGATTTCCCGCAAACCCTAAACCGCGTGCGATTATAGACCAACACGCCACGGCGTGCGACACACGCGAAAAGCCCGCATCGCCGGGTACGCACGATACAGACGGGCGTGCCGCTGAAACGCGTTGCGCCGTGGCGCGATATCATGCACTATGAAGTATCGCAGGTAGGCAGTCCCAAGGAGGCCAGACTATGAAACCGAGCAGGAAGCACATGAACCGGCGCGAGGTGTTGCGGGTGGCTTCAGGAGCCGTCGCAGGATGGGGGTGGGTGCGATGGGCCGGCGCAGCGGACATGCCGCAGGTGAAATGCCCGCGTGCGACATCGGGAGACCTGGCCGTGGAGCCGGATTGGGAACAGCGCCTGGTCATCTCCGTGGGACCGCGCGGCGCCGACCTCGCCGGGGAATCCGAGAAGCCGATCCAGGCCGCCGCGGACTACCTGGCGCGCCTGGGCGGCGGCACCGTGCACATCCTGGCCGGCACGTACCGCCTGAGAAACGCCATCTACCTCCCCTCGGGAGTCCGCCTGCTCGGCGAGGGCGATTCGACGGTTCTCATCAAGGAACCCTCCGTGCAGACCACCATCGCGGCGGATTCCGACTGGTTCGACCAGGAAATCACGCTGGCCGACGCCACGGGGTTTCAGGTCGGCGACGGGATATGCATCCAGGCCGACAACCCGCATGACGGGGGCAAAGAAGTGCTGAAACGCACCCTGGTCGCCCGCAGCGGAAACCGGTTCAAACTCGATCGCTCTCTTCGAAAGAACATCTGGACCATGAAGACACCCTCGGTGTCGACCCTGTTTCCGCTGGTCACCGCCGAGGAAAAGGCGAATCTGGCGATCGAACTCCTGGTCATCGACGGCAACCGGGAAGCGAACGCGCCGCTGAACGGCAACTACGCGGGCAACCTCTGGTTTCAGGATTGCAGCCGCATCCTCATCCGGGGCGTCGAGGCCCGAAACAACAACGGCGACGGGATCAGCTGGCAGGTTTGCCACGACGTGGTGGTCGAGGACTGCTACACCCACGGCAACGCCGACCTCGGCATGCACCCGGGCTCCGGCTCGCAACGGCCCCTGATTCGAAACAACCGGATCGAACGGAACAAAATCGGCCTCTTCTTCTGCTGGGGCGTGCAGTACGGCCTCGCCGAAAACAACCGGATACTCGACAACACCGGCCAGGGCCTCTCCATCGGCCACCGCGACCACTACAACGTCATCCGCAATAACGAGATCGCAGGCAGCGGCGAAACGGGCGTCTTGTTCCGCCCCGAACGCGGCGAGGGATTCACCCCGACCGGCAACCTCCTCGAAGAAAACCGAATCCGCGACAATGGTCCCGATAACGGCGCCGCGGTCGATTTCCAGGGCATCACTGCCGGAAACACCCTGGCGCGCAACGAAGTCATCGAGACACGCGGTCCCGCGAGCCGCGTCGGCATTCGAATCGGCGAAGACTGCGGCGAAAACACCTTCACCGACAACCGCATCGAAGGATTCGCCACCCCAATGGAGGACAAGCGGCGCGCCTGAGCATCCCCCCGCGCCTAACGGTCCCGGACGAGCGCGGCCGCCCGGTACGCTCCGAAGAGTTCCGCGATGCCGGCCGCCTTCACGTCGCCGGCATGGACGACGACCCGGTAGGCCAGCGTGACGGGCTCGCGCGCCGGCAGCGCCGTGAAATCCCCCTGGGGCCAGAACATGGGCGTCGGCGAGAAGAACCCGTAGTCGCGCGTGAACCATTTCGCCGGGTACCAGGGGTTGAGCGGGTGCTGGAAGATCGCGAGGCCCTCGGTCACGCCCTCACGCGTGCCGAAGTAGTCGCACCACGGCGACGCCGTCCCAAAAGTGCCTTTCTCTGCCGTGGCCCCCTCCGCATTGATGAGCGTGCCGCCCGACGCCACGCTCAGTTCGGGCGCCATCCGCGCCGAGAACAGCGAATGGTTCGTCTTTTCGATCTTGACGTACACAAGCGGATGAAGAACGATTTCAAAATCGATCAGGCGCGTGGCCGGGTTCGGAGCCGATAGGGTGATCGTGCGCGTGTCGCGGATCACCGGTGCCTGGCCCGGCTGTTTCCACAGGCACTCGTCCGTGATCACGACCCGCGTGCCGGCCGCCTCAACAATCGCCGGTCCCTGCGAGAGAATCTGCCCGCGCTCGTTCCCCTCCTGCCAGTAATTGCCCCCGTTCACCCGGTCGCAGCCGAAAAACAGCGAGTGGTGGTGCGGATACGGTTCGGAAGTCTCCGTCGTGACGGTCTTGCCGGAAACCGGGCCCATGACCGGCCAGAAATAGGGATACTTCTGCCCCGGGGAAAACGTGTAGCTGGTGAAAAGAACGCCATTCACCGAGACGTCCACCTGCTCGCCGTTCAATGCCGCGGTGAGCGGCTGGGCCTCCTGCGCCGCCGCGTCCCGCGCCGCAACCATCCAGGGCACCGCCAAAACAATACATAGCGTCCGTCGCATGCCTCGCATCGTAAGATCTCCATGCCGTTCTGGATTTGCTTCATGGTGCCGCAACGCACCTCCTCCGCGCAACCGGAACCGGCCACGGGGACATCGCGCTAACCACAGCACCAGTGCCGCAAACAAGGATGAAGCAGGCCCCGACAGCCCGGGACTACGTGAATTCGATCAACATGATGACCTGATCGTCGCTGGGACGCCGTCCGGCTTCATAGGCGCGAAGCATCCCGACCAGTTCCGCCACCGCCCTCGATGATTCGCCTTCCAGCGACTGAATGGCGTCGTGCAGGCGCTGCTCGCCAAACGCCTCGCCTTCGGCGGACCGCGTTTCAACCACCCCGTCCGTGTACAGCCACAGGACGGTGTCGCGCTCAATGCCGAGGGTCCGCTCGGTATACGTCCAGTTCGCCAGGATTCCCAGCGGGATATCGCCCGAGTGTTCGAGTTCGGTCACGGCGCCGTCCGGCATCCGCATCACGGGCGGATTGTGCCCCGCATTGGAATACACCAGGGTGTGCGCGTCCAGGTCGATCATGGCCAGGAACGCCGTCACGAAAACCTGCCCCGCCGTGTGGGTCATCAGCTGGCCGTTCAGATACTCCAGGATCCTGGCCGGCGACGACCCCTCGACCGACCGCATCCGCAACAGCGTCGACAGGATCGCAACAATAACCGCCGACGACGGACCATGCCCCGAGACATCGGCGATCAGGATCAGCCACCGCGGATGCTGCTTCAGGTCGGCGCCCGGAGGCGCGCCCACCGGGAGCACGTCGTAATAATCGCCCCCGGCCCGGTCAAACGTCGACGAAAACGCCCGGACGCGCATCCCCCGGACCGTGGGCATCGACCGCGGCAACAGCGCCCGCTGAATGTTGGCGATTTCGTCGACTTCGCGCTGAATCCAGACGACCGCCTCATTCCGCTTGATCTGGTTCCACGCGCCGCTCATCAGCAGTTGGAGCTGGTTGGCATCCGCCTCGTCGTACTCAAAGGGCTTGTTCACAACCACCGCCATAGCCTCGAGCCGCTCATGGTCGAGAATCGGCACCGCAAGAAGGCGCGTGATCAGCTCCGCCGCCCGGGCGGGCAGCGTTGCGCGGTCCAGGAGCAGGGGTTTGCGCGCGTCGCGGAGCGTTTCCCACACTTCAGGAACCGCGACGGCCGCCGATACGGCCTCGAACGACAGGCCGGCGTCCGCCCCGTGGCCGCGCGCCCAGTTGTCCGGCGCAAACGTCTCGGTGCGCCCATTGAACATGCTGACCAGCCCGAAATCACTGCGGGTCAGTTCCACGGCCTTCTGCAAGACGAAGCCCATCATCTCCCTCGGACCGGCCTGCCCCATCTCCTGCAGATTGATGAGCGCCTCGAGCCGGCGCGTCTGCACGCGTACGGCCTCTTCCGCGCGGGCCCGCTGAAACGCCGAAACAAGAACCCCCGCCACCAGTTTCAGCAGGCGGATGTCGTCGCCGTCCCAGTCCGCGTTCTGCGACGTGCCGCTGAACCCCAGCATGCCCATCACCTGGCCCCGCCACAGCAGGGGCACGTCCAGCAGGCTCCGCACCCCCCACGACTCCAGGATGGCTCGCTCCGCCGCCGCGTCATCGGGCAGTTCGAACGCGTCGCGGATGTACACGACCCCCTCGCTCCGCAGTTTCTCGGCGAACCACGCGTATTGGTCCGCCGACAACCCGGTTTCGGGCCTGCCCGGAGACGTGACGCCCGGCGCGCACCACTCGTGCGCCAGATCCAGCGTCTTGCCATCGTCGCGTGTCAAATACAGGTACGCGCGGTCGGCTCCCACAAACTCGCCCACGCCGCGCAATACTTCCTGGACCGTGTCCGGGAGATCGCCGGCCCTAGCGCTCAGGAAACGTGCCGAGACCGACGCCACCAGTTCCTCCATCTGCACCCGGTGCACCAGCGACTGCTCCACATGCCGGCGGCGGGTAATGTCATTGCCAATCGAAAGGATCTCGATCAGGGCCCCGTTGTCGTCGAAAACCGGGCGGTTGCTCCACGAGATCCACACCCGCTCCCCGTTTTTTCGGATGTTTTCGTTCTCGTTGGCCACGTACTTCTCCGGGTCCTGCAACAGATCCGTGATGAGACCGCGCAGATCGTTGCCCGAACTATCGGTCTCCGGCACGATCGTACCCACGACAGGCCGCCCAACGAGTTCCTGCCACGTCCACCCGAAGAAGCGCTGCCCGTATTCGTTCATGAACGTGATGATGCCGTTCAGGTCCCAGCGCAGCACGATGCTGTTGACGCTCTGTACCAGATCCCGGTAACGCGCCCGGCTCTCCCGCAGTTCCTCCTCGGCCTTCCGCATGTCCGTGATGTCGTGGGCAAAAATGGCCAACCGGTCGATCTGCCCTTCCGCATTGGCAACGGGATAGTACGTCACGTCGAAGTGGATGTCCCCCCGGCGGTCCTCGAAACGCACCGGCCGCCCGGTCCTGAACGCTTCCTCCAGCTTGGCCATGCGCGACTCGGCCAGGGCCGGCGGAAACAGATCGCGCAGCGTCGTCCCGGTGATCTCCTCCCGGTTCATGCCCAGCCGTCGCGCGCCCGCCTCGTTTACGGCTACCAGCGTCCCGTCGCGCGTCGCCAGAAACGCCGAATCCAGCGTGGCGTCCATCAGCGCCCGTGAGGTTTCCTCACTGTCGCGCAACGCCTCCCGCGACGCCTCCAACGCCGCAAGCATGACATTGACCGACCCCGCCAGCCCTGCCAGCTCGTCGTTCCCGCGCAGCGCCACCCGCCGACGCGCGTCGCCCGATTCGGCAATGCCCCGAACCTCATCCTCCAGCGACGCCACGCGGGACAGCACCGAGTACCGGAGCAGGAGCATGACCACCGTACCGAAAACCAGGCCCGCTACGAGCAGCGACACCACCAGCGTCTGCTCCAGGATCAGCTTGGCCGCGTGCGCTTCCCGCGACAGTTCCGTGCGCAGCGCCAGCACCGGGCGTCCGGTAATATCATTGACCCGCGCATACGCCTCGAGCAGCATGTCGCTCACCGGACGCACGTAGAGCCCCCCGGCGCCCGCCAATGCCGCCTGAACCTCTCCGGGCGCATCCTCCCACCGCAACGCCGTAACAGTGCGCTCCAGCAGGTCACCGCTCCGCGCGGCCAGCGTCCCGTCCGCGTACCGGCCCAGGATGAGCGTCCCCTGGATCGGCCCGTCGAAATCGCTCGACACAACCGGGCGCGATGCCACCAGCATGGGATCTTCCGGCAAGGCGACCAGGCCAGACCGCGCCGACCGGGCCGTGTCGTGCTCCCGCAGCTCCGGAATCGCCGCGATGGCCTCCATGAGGCCCGGGGAAACGGGCTGAACCCGCCGCTCGAGCAGGTCGTACCCCCGCGCGAACACCACCTTCCCCGCCAGGTCGAGAATGACCACCGCGTTCAGTTCCAGCGACTCGAACGCATTGTCGACAAAGTTGGATTCCTCGAATGCCGGATCGGGGTGCTGCATATAGGCCGCCATGGCATCCCATGCCGACAATTGCTGCAGATGCACGTCGAGTTCGTCCAGACGCGCCAGATAGGACCGCCGGATCAGGGCGGTTTCGGTGCGCGCCCGGTCCATTTCGTACTCGTCAAATCCCCGCAGCAGCACAAACCGCACCCCCAGATACAGCCCCGCCAGCAGGCCCACCAGGGTTACGCCAATGATAATGAGCGTCTTTCGCTGTAAGGTCATAACGGCATTTCGCCAGCCACCCGGCCTCCCGTATTCATCAATGACAGTATCGCAAAACAGGACAGAATGACGGTAGTTTCCCGCTCCCGGAATACGACGTGGCGCCCCGCATGTTTAGGTACCGCCGCGTGGCGCGGCGTCTATCCGGTGAAAACACCGCCCTGGGGCATTTAATTGCCTCCCCACCCCCGCCATGCCGCGTGCGGCAGGCGCGAGGCCGCCTGTTCACGCCACTAGAACGAGACCAGGCAATGCATGATAAACGTGAACCCGAGCGCGTCCACTTCCTCCCAGACCCGCCGCACCAGACCGGCGTCGCCCTGGATGGCCGGAAGCTCGGCCGCTTTCTCCTCCCAGGGTATGCACACGCCCGGCGCGCGTTTCGCGGGACGGCCCACACGCGGTGAGGCCTCGGGAGCCGCAAATCTCTTCCATTCCGCGTTCCCGGCGGGTTCGGAAGCCCCCCCGCGGTACACCCCGTATTCCCGGGTGAATTCGGTCATGGCGCGAACGTTTTCGATCTTCGCGTCGTTCTGGATGATCGCGCTCGCGTCCAGGATGTACCCGCCGTCCGCCCCCACTTCGTCAATGACTTTCTTGCAGCAGTCCTTGACCTCGTCGACGGTGCCGTAGGTCAGCAGGAAATTCGGGATCCCTCCGGTGATGCAGAACCGGTTTCCAAGAACCCGGTGCGCCTCGAAGATGTCCGCCTTGTCGACATGGTAGACAATGCTGCCTTCAGGGAGCTCCGCGAACGATTCGAGATGGGCGTTCCAGTCGCCCTCGGCATAGAACAGCACCTGGTGGCCGCTGGCCCATATCGCCTCGATAATGGGTTTCAGCGTGGGCCAGTACAGCGTCTTGAACTGGTCCATCGAGATGAACGGCACGCATCCGCGGTGCATCCAGATGGTGATGGGCACGTTCTTTGCCGGGTCGGAGGTCGCCAGGGCGGTGCTCAGGAGATGCGGCGCGAGCGCCTCGCACGCCGCCTTCACCTTGTCCGGCTGGTTCAACAGGTCCATGCTGAGCCCCACGTAGCCGCGCAACTTGTCGCCCAGGATGTCCAGCGGCGCCTTCAGAATGCCTCCAATCGCCCCGGGCATGCCGCATTCGGCGCGCATGCGCTGGGCCTGCGCGCCAAACCCGCCGAAATAGTTCCACATGGCCATGCCGCCTTTGAGAAAGGCCAGGTTGCTCCGGAACGTCGACGGTTCTCCCGGCGGCACGATGTCTCGCGACACGCGCGGCAGCCAGGTGTTGAACAAAAACCCCGTCGGATCGGCGATCAACGCGTCGTACTCGTCGGCCCGCATGAACTCCTCGCCCTGGGGCGGTTCGAGATACTGGAATCCCGTGTCCGGCGGCACGTCAATGCCCGGCGTACCGTAATAACGCAGCCCGATGGCCTGGGTCAGCCCGGTCCACACATACACCATGTTGCCGACCATGGCGTCCCAGTCGAAGTCCACCGCGCACCGGCAGACCGCGTCAAACGCCTTCTGAGAATCGTGCGTCACCTCCTGGCACGTGTAACCCGCGTACTTCGCCGCGAACTCCGCCACAAACGGACGAATCGGCACCCGGTCCGGCCGCTTGTTGCGCAGGGCGGTCACATACCGGTCCAGTCGCGCCTGGTAACGCTCTTCCATGCTCTCTGCCATCACCGTTCTCCCCTGGGCTGTGTGTACCCGCGCGCGGCACGTCAGTCGGACCGCGCTACACGGTCCCGCTGGACCGGGCGCTGTTCCCGCTGGATGTAGTCCGGCCACAACGGGCAGTTGAAATCGATCCACGCCTTCACGGCGCGCATCTCGTTTTCGCTCAAAGAAATGTCCTGATGCGCCGCATCGTCCAGAACGCCAAACAGCCGGCTTCGAAGCGTCCCGAACGACAACGCTTCGGCCTTGAAATGCCGCATGCCGTACGTGTAATCGAAGTAATGCACCCAGCCGCCCTCGATCAACGCCCGGTACGACGCGGGCACCCGCTCCGAGTCGAGCGCCCCCCGCAGATCGGGCGTTGGGCTGCCCTCGGTCCCGCTGTGGCAAGCGGTGCAGTGGCGGTCCCACACGGGTTGCACCAGATCTTCGTAGGCAAACGGCACGGCGCCCCACGGCGGCGGCTCGAGACGGACGGGCTGCCGGATCAGGGCCTCCCGCAACCCGGCGCCCGGCGGCGCGGCCTGCCGGTCTTCATGACACCCGATGCAACTGCGCTGCTCGCCCGGCTGCAACTGGATCACGCTCCGCATCCGCTGAATCTCGTTGAATTCTCCGTCCAGCAACTGAAAATACAACTGACGCGACGCGGGCGCCACAAAGCTCGCCGAACCGTCCTGCGCCACGGGCACCACGCCGTGGGACATCTTCGCCACGTAACTCGGCCACCCCGCCGCTTCGGTCACCTCGTACAGACCCGCGCCCTTCTCCGCGACATGCTGTTGCCAGTTGACATTGGTCGCCAGCGGCAACAGCGGCGCATTGGCCGTGCGCGTCAGGTAAGTCTGGGCCGGACCCCGCACCCGGTGAATCGGCGAGGCATAAAAATCCTCAAACGGCGGATGATCGTCGCGGTACTGGCCGCAGACGAGATGCTCTAGTCTCGCGGGCACTTCCTCGGCCACGCGAAGGTACTTGACCCGGCCCCGCGCCACCTCAGGTCCCAGGCCGTGGTACACGTCCTGCACCGAGAAAACGCCCAGATTCTCCTTCGCAAGCGCGGGCTCGACTGAACTCGCCAACATCGGCGGCCGGACCCGCGGACACAGGGGCGAGGGCCGCTTGCTGCTGATTTCCGGGTCGACATAGAGCAGTTCCCGGTTCCCATACCGGTCAATCACATAAAGCGCCCAGTTGTGATGCCTGTCGGGGTTATGACTCACCAGGAAATGGTCGCGGGACACGGGGTACGGGTCGCGGAACGTCTCGGTATGCGAGCGGTTCATCTGGTAGGAGGGACGCGTATCCGGCGTGATGTTCGTGATGGCCCCCGTGTCGAACGGCCCTCTGCTCCGGTCGATCAGCGCGATGGGGCCGTGATGGTCGCCATGCGACATCAGCGTGCACACGAGCTCGCCCGTCCCCGGCACCTCCTGCGCCTGACTGTAGCAATTCGGCGTATTGTTGCCGAACACCAGCGCGGGATGCGTTCCGTCGGGGCGGATCGTCCACAGCGTGTGTCCGAAATCGGCCCCTTTATCAAGGTACTCGGACCGCGTCCAGAGGATGTGGCCATCGCTCATCACCGACGGCCGCCATTCACTCAGGTTGGCGAACGAAAGCCGCTGAAGTCCCGACCCGTCGCGTTCCATCCGGTGCAGCACGTACGCCTGGGGCCGCCAGCACAGAAAGCGGACCGCGCAGCGCGTCGTATTGAAGGCCAGCCCGCCATCGGGCAACACCGCCGGGTCGAAATCATGAAAGGGGCCCTCGGTGAGCCGCTGCCAGCGCCCATCCCCGAGCGTCAGCGCGTAGAGATGCCAGTACGAGTGCCACCCTTCGACCTCCGGAACCTCCGGCCGGTAAGCAAAAAAGACCGTCCGGGCGTCGTAATCCGCCACCGGGTCGCGAACGATCCCCGCACTGCCGTCGAAAAGCTGCTCGATCTCGGCGCGGCCGGACTCGAGCCGCCCCTGCGTGTCCCGGGGGATGTGCAGCACAAAGAGCCCGCCGCCCGGCTCAAGCGTTCCGTCCAGATGCTCGCTGTAATTGTGTGACTCCAGAAACGGATGCCGTTTGGCGAAGAGGATTCTCTCCAGCGGCGCCAGCGCGGGATCCCGAAAGAACAGTTGCCGCTTTGCCGCTCGCGCCGCAAGATACAGCGCTTCGTCGTCCGCGGCGCCGGGATCACTCGCCGCGCTCGCCCGGAACCGCGCCAGTTGCTCCTGTTCCGCGGCGAGGTCCAGCCCCTGCGCCTCCAGACGTTCGATCATCTCCGCAAACTGCACCAGAACCCGCTCCAGAGGCGCCAGCCGCACAACCCGCCCCCAATACGGCTCGCCGCCCGGATACGCGGGCCGGTCCGTCACCAGGGGCGACAGATAATCATCGGCCGGAATCCGGCTCCAGGCCTCGCGCTCGCAAAGAAACGCGTAGCGCACGATGCCCTGCCAGCTCTTCTCGCTTAACCGGGCTGCCGGAAAGTAGGGCATCAGGTCGTATACGCTCATGGGATTGTGCCGACGGGGAAACGGGGCGTCCGCCGCCAGATCGAGCGTGGCCGCGGTCTGCCAGACAGTACCGTCCAGAGACACCCGCACGTCGGCCCCGGTGACCAGCCGGTCGCGGAACCGGCCTTCGCGGTCCCGCGACAGCACCACCCGGCTCACCGCCCCCGCCTGGGGCAGCTCGATCTGCGCCCAGGCGGTACCGGACGTTGCCGAAATCCAGCTGTGGTCGTTGCCATACAGCCCGTCGTTCAGGTGCGCCACTGCATGAATGGCGTATCCGGCGAGCACGGACGAGGCGCTGGCCACCGCGCCCCGGGCCCCAAGGGCCAGATTGTCCGGGCCGCCGGGACCATAGACCTCGAGTTCGTCCAGGCAGGGCTCGGTGTTCCCGCCCGTCGTGCGGATGTCCAGGCGAATGAAACGCGCCTGCTGCGCCGGGAATTCAACGGCGCAGGTCCGCGGTTCGGCCTGCTCGACAGGAATGCGCGCCAGCTTTTCTAACAGTTCCTCGGCAACCGGACGCCGCACCATCAAAGATACCCCGGCCGCGGGCACGCGTTCGGCCGGTTCCGCCCATCCCGCCAGGGCGACGCCCAGAACCAGCACGGCACACCCGCATCCCCAGGCACGCAACGACCCCATTTTCACTTGGCGCCTCCTCATGTCCACCCCTTACGCGCTATCTTCAGCTCTATGGTAGGCATTCAGGACAACGCCTGTCCACTTCCCGGCAGCCCATCCCGAATCGTTCGAGGCCTGCGAAGCTCCTCTCGCAGGCACGTCCACCCCGTCCACAGGGTCCGCCAGAGGCCTGCCAGACGCCTGCCGCTGTGTCTTCCGCTCACCAGACCCGAGGGCGCCTTGAAATCGCGCCCTTCGAAATTCTACTCTCTCTTCCGGCACGTGTGCCCTCGCCGAACGATTACCGCGGCACAAGGAGAAACCCGAGTCATGAAACCTCTCCATTTTTCGATGATCGCACTGGTGACCGCCGCCGTTCTGGGCGGTTGCGCCACGGTTCAGGGCGTCCACAAGGAAGCCAACTTTGCCCAGACCCGGCAGCCCGACCCCTGCATCGGCGATTGGGAAGGCAAATGGGGCAGCGCCAACCTGAGTGCACAGGTCATCCCTCTGGCCGACAAAACCTACCGCATGAACCTGCTCCCGGCATTCGATACGCGGGACCCGGCCCTGGCCGTGCTCGAAGGCAAGGCGGTCGAAAACGGCGTCGATTTCACCGGCATCGGCGCCGGCGGCGACATGAAAGACGCCAAAATCACCATCGCGTTCCGAGGCAAGCGCATGACCGGTCGCGTCGAAGGCGCGGTCTCCGGCGACATCGAACTCCATCACGTGGTGCGCCTTTCCCCCACGCTCGGCGCCCGCCCGCCCAAAGACGCCATCGTGCTGTTCGACGGCGATAACCTCGACCTCTGGGAAGCGCGCAGCGTCGACCCCTGGGGCGTCAACCTCAAGAAAGCGGTTGGCGGCGAAAACTGCGCCGCCTATCTCCGCACCTGGGTTTATGCGCCCGCTCCCGGCAAGGCCCAGTTCGCCTGCGGCATCGAAGATGGCGGCAAGGTCTGGTTCAACGGCAACGAAATCCACTCCGCCCTCGAACAACGAAAAGTCACCCCGTGCCACTACAAGATCCCCGTCGACCTCCGCGAGGGCTGGAACACCTTCCTGGTCAAAGTGGTCCAGAATGACAAGGACTGGGCATTCACCGCGCGCTTGCGCGGGCTCGACGCTTCGCCCGTCTCCGGGTTCTTCGTCGGCGTACCCGGAGAGGACGCCTACACCCTCGAGTCGTTCGACGGCAATATCGCGATCTGGGAAGTCTCCGGCCCCTATACCGCGGTAGGAAAATCCGGCGACGCCCTTATGGACATAGCCTTCGCCCCGGAAACGGGCGGCGCCGCCGAATGGCGTCCCGTCCCCCTGCCGGAACAGACCGAGCCGGGACCCGCCCAATGGCTCATCCTGGGCAACGGCGCCATGGAGGTCCGGGGCGGAAGCATCCAGACCAAACAGAAATTCGTCGACCAGAAACTCCACGTCGAGTTCCGCACCCCCCTGCTCCCCGACCAGACCGGCCAGAACCGCGGCAACAGCGGCGTGTTTCTTCAGAACCGCTACGAGGTCCAGATCCTCGAAAGTTACGGCCTTTCGGGGGAGAACAACGACTGCGGCGGGATCTACAAACTCGCTATCCCTCGCGTAAACATGTGCGCGCCCCCGCTCCAATGGCAGACCTTCGACATCGAATTCCGCGCCGCGCGCTTTGACAGCGACTGGAACAAGACCGAAGACGCCCGCATCACCGTCTACCACAACGGCGTGCTCATCCACGAGAATCTGCCCATCCCCGACAAAACCACGGGGTCCCAGGTCACCGCCACGTCGGAGCCGGACTCGTTGTCGTTGCAGGATCACGGAAACCCGGTCTGGTTCCGCAACATCTGGCTCGTCGAACTGCCGCCCGAGGATTGACGTTCGCGCGCGGCGGGGGCTCCCCGGGAGATCCCCGCCGCGTTTTGGCATCACGTGCGCGCCGCACCCTCTCCGAACGCGCTCAGCGCGTGGTAAAACGGTAGACCGTCTTCTGGAAGTACTTCTCCCCCGGCCGCAGGATGCACGATGGGAAAGCCGGCTGGTTCGGCGAATCGGGATAGTGCTGCGTCTCGAGACAGAACCCATACCGCTTCTGGTACGCCTTCCCCGCTTTCCCCGTGATGGTTCCGTCAAGGAAATTGCCCGAATAAAACTGAATGCCAGGCTGCGTCGTGTAGACTTCCATGACGCGGCCGGACTCGGGCGCATACACCCGCGCCGCCAGGGCCAGCGAACCGTCCTGGCCATTTAAGACGTAGTTGTGGTCATAGCCTCCCCCGCGCCGGATCTGTTCATGGTCGGCATCGATGCGCGCGCCGATGGCCACGGGCGTCGTGAAATCCAGCGGCGTATTGGCCACGGGCGCCAGTTCCCCCGTGGGAATCAGCGTATCGTCCACGGGCGTATACCGCGTGGCGTTGATCATCATCTCGTGATCCAGGATATCGCCCTCGCCGTCGAGGTTGAAGTACCCGTGAAAAGTCAGGTTGACCGGTGTCGCCTTGTCGGTCACGGCTTCATAGACGATCTCCAGCTCGTTCGCATTGGTCAGCCAGTAATGCACTGTCGTCTGGAGAGTGCCCGGATACCCTTCTTCGCCGTCCGCGCTCACGTACGTCAGCTTCAGCCCCACTGCATCCTCGCGGCGGACGGGCTTCGCATCCCACAGCTTCTTGCTGAACCCCAGGATCCCGCCGTGAAGATGGTTCGGTCCGTTGTTTACGGCCAGCGTGTAGTCCTGGCCGTCCAGCATGAAGCGCCCTTTCGCGATCCGGTTGCCGAACCGCCCCACCAGGCACCCGAAATTCGGGTTGTTGTCGAAATAGCCTTCCAGGCCGGGATACCCCAGGCTAACGTCCGCAAACGCCCCCGTCGCGTCCGGCGCCAGCAGCGACGTCACAATCCCGCCGTAATTGGTGATCCGCACCTCCATGCCGTTCGCGTTCGTCAAGGTGTACAGGTACGCCGTGCCCTGGTCCGGCACCGTCCCATAGGTCGTCCGTACCAGATGCAGGTCCCGTGCGTCTCCGCCGCCGGCGCCCGTCGTCGCACATCCCCCAGCCAGCCCGAGCAGGACCGCCAAACACCCCGCCACCGGCCAATACCCTCTAAACATGTCTATTTCCTCCGCTGACTACTCTCCATAACGCCCGCCACCAGCATGATGCACGCCACACCCATTTTCAACCCGGAGCCTCCCGCGCGTCAACGAACGGCCCTGCACGCGTCAATGTGGTCACGCGCCAGAACGCGCGCGGCCGTGCGGTTCGGACGGCCAGTCTGCGCCACAGGGGGAATCCGATCGCTTGATCCCCCCGGGAACCTCTGGTACATTCGCGAAAGCGCTCCGTTAATAGCACACCGGCAAGGTGCGGCGGACTTTCCGCACGCATCGCACTGCGATGATACGTGCATCCGTGCCGGAAAAGGAGGGGGAAGATGCAAAAGCCGTGCGTGTGGGCAACGTGCCTGTGCTGGCTACTCGGGCTGGGCGGTTCCGTCGCCGCCGGCACTCCCGCGCCCCCGCTGGAAAAGCCGGGCTGGGTCTTGACGTTTCATGACGAGTTCGACCGGCCGCAGCTGAACGACATGTACTGGTATTCAGCGTACCGCTCCGGCCGCAAAGAGTATTTTAAGCGGATCGGACGCGAGAGCCGCTGGGCCGACCATAACGCGCACTATGTGCTCGAAGACGGCGTGCTGAAGCTGCGTATCGATGAGAACCTCCCGTTCCGTCCCGACAAGAGCACGCGGTGCGTCAGTTGCATCCAGACGTCGGACCACCGCTTCGGAGCGACCACCGCCGAATATCAGATCCTCGACAAATTCGCGCAGAAGTACGGCTGGTTCGAAATCCGCGCCAAATGCACTCGGGGAAGCGGCCTCCTCAACGCGTTCTGGCTGCACCAGCACGACCCAACCAAGCAGGAATACACCCCGGAAGGCGAACGTAAGAACGTGGGCGACGGGGTAGTCGAGATCGACATCATCGAACTGCAGGGCCGCAACATTCATGACGACCGCAGCAGTGTAGACATCAACGTCCACTTTACCGAATCCGCCCATCACCGGCCCGAAATCCCCATCGACGCATCCGCCGGATTCCACGTCTACGCCATGGAATGGCAGGAAGAGCGCGTCGACTGGTATGTGGACGGCGAGCTGATTGGCACGTACGAAGGCCCGACGCCGCAGGAAAAGATGTTCGTCCTGATTGCGCTGTTCCAGTATTCCGGCTGGATCGGCGAGATCGATCCGGAGACCGTCTATCCCCGCGATTTCGAGATCGATTACGTCCGCGTCTATGCGCGGGAGGAGAAGTAGACGCTAATAAGGGCCGGTATACAGCGGTTGTGAAGCACAGTTGAGAAGGGAAACCAGACCATGCTGAGCAGAACCACCGTGCACGCGTTTGCGCTTCTTCTGCTTGTGGCCGCATCTCAGGCCATTGCGGAATGGGAAAAGACCTATGAATTCGAGGGCAACACGCGCAGGGTGTTGCTGTGTGAAGGGGCCAAGGCCTCCTTTGGTTCGAAACCTCCCTTGATCATGGTCTTTCACGGTTACGGCGGCAACGCGGAGAGTATACGTGAAGGCTTCAAATTCGAGGAGCTGTGGCTTGAAGCACTCGTGGTCTACGTGCAGGGACTGGTGATTCCGGAGCGGGACGATGGCCGAATCGAACCCGGGAAAGAGGGACCCGGATGGCAGCGGCGCGTCGGTCAAGACGGCGACCGCGATTTGAAGTTTGTCGACTTTCTGGTCGAGCGGCTTGCTGCCGACTGTAACATCGATCGGGAGCGGGTCTATGCGGCCGGGTTCTCGAACGGTGCACGGTTCACGTGGGTGCTGCTTGCTGCCAGACCCGGGACTTTCGCCGCGTTTGCCCCCGTGGCACATTACGACAGCGCCGTCCTGGAGGCAGCGACCGTTCCCAAACCAGTCATCTTCCACTTCGGCAAGATGGAGAAAGGGTACAAGAGCGGCGCGCCCATGAAGACCATACGAAGGATGAAGCGGCTGAATCGAAGCACGGGAGAAGGACAGGAGTGGGCCGAGGGCTACACGCTGTTCGAGTCGGCGGAAGGGGGCGCGCCTTTCGTGTTAAATCTGCACGAACGGGGCCATGAAGTGCCCTCGTATGCCCCGGAACATATTGTGCGGTTCTTTAAGTCCTGCCGAAATGCCCAGCCCGCACACGAATAAGAGATTTCACACCACCAAGAGGGGCTCAGACACCAAGGGGGCGTTCTTTGTGTCTTTGAAACAAGATGACCAGCGAGGGCGCCGGCCCCATATTCCGGAGAATAGGCGTCAAGCGGGCACTCGTGTTCAGCCGAAATGAACCCAGCCAACCCTCTGTGCGTAAACAGAAGCACAAGATCCGTGGAGTTTAGTACACCCGGAAATGGCGGGTTGGAAAACCCGCGCCCCGTTGTGGGAGTTGGATTCGACTCGGGAGCGCAGAACCATCAGGACACCATTTGGGGGATAGCGGGATGATGAGATGTCAGCGCGTATGGCCTTTGGCTTTTCTGATGGTTGTTATCCCGTCGTTGGCGCATGCCAATGCCGGAACCCCTCTCATGTGGGCGGCGGCCATCCATCTTGTGGTTGGGAATGCCTTGCTTGGGGTCTTTGAAGGCCTGTTGCTGGGATTCCTCTTTCGTACCTCCATATGGAAGGCCGTGTTGCTGATGATTGCCGCGAATTATGCGTCAGCATGGCTGGGCTTCATGTTGCGAGGTTTGGTGGATACCGAGAACGCCAGGATGACCATCGAGACCGTTCAGTTGTTGCCGTGGGGTATCTTGTTTGCCGCATTTATGCTTACCTTGCTTGTCGAACTCCCATTCATCCTTGTGGCCTTGCGGAAGAAGGAGAGGTTTGTCAGGAAGGCCCTCTTTGCGTGCCTGCTCATACAGAGCCTTAGCTACACGGTACTGGTTGGCTGGTATGCAAGATCCAGTTACGCAGGCATTGTGACAGAGCTGGAGATCGTGTCACCCTCCGAAATGGGTGTCCCGGATGGCTACAGCCTCTACTACATCGATACCGATGGAGAGCGTATCTTGCGATGCGACTTGGCGGGAGAACACAAGGAAACGGTAGGCAAGATTGAATCAGAGGACCCTGACGACCGCCTCGCTGCCAAACCCGAGAACGCCGGGGCATATGATTTGTATCTGCTCCTGCCCGACGAAGAGCGTCTGGTCCTGAAAGACTTCGCGGAGGCTGCCTCAGTGGACTGGTACGTTCAGGAAGGCCGCTCTAGAAAACCATATCCGACGTCGTTCAATTTCGGGGTTGTTCCCCGGGTGGCCGTCGAAAGCGACTGGGAATATCAAGTGGGGTACTGGCCAGGCCAAGGAATCAGCGGCCGGTGTGAGAGTCAGCAGCTGTCCTTTCAGTACAGTCTGGAGACCCCGTTTGCCGCATGGAACGTTCGGAACGCCGCGCATATCAGTGGTGACTTTGCGGTCTTCCAACTGGGCCGTGACCAGATCTGCATTCTTCAGCCCCAGAAAAAACGCATCGCCCTGATTGCCCGGGGGAAGGGGCCCGTGGTGGCGCAGGACAAGGCGTCCGCCGAATAAGAGAACACTCACGAAGCCACCAGGCGGGACCGCCTTCGTGGCCGGGAGTCTCGGTGTAAGCACATTCCACGTTCACGCTCAGTGCGTGTGAAACCCTATGCCCATGTCGCCGGATACCGTGACGTTCCCAAGATTCCAGTATGCTGAAGAAACCGAGAGACAAACCCCGGTGTGCTGTGTCACGCGTTCCGCGTGACTTGCCCCGGGCTATTCNNGCGCGACTACGTGTCCCCGTTCGAAGCCGGGCCGGCCATGCTACGCCCCCGAAACCGCTGGAGGCGTCGCGTCAACCGTGCCTTGAATCCGCCGTGAGGCGCCTCTACGATGGTGGGGTTCATTCGGGGGGTGCGTTTTCGGATTCCGTCCGGGGGGGCGGTCGCTGCCCGGCAGAGATGCCGGGCCGAAACGGAGGATACGTCTTATGCCACAGAACGAGAACAAAACCGTATCGCGGCGGGCGTTCGTCGCGGCCACGGGCGCGGCCATCGCGGCGCCATACATCATTCCGGCGTCCGCCCTGGGCAAGGAAGGCAAGGCCGCTCCAAGCGAGCGCATCGTCATGGGCGTCATCGGCACCGGCGGACAGGCCCGCGGCCTCACCGGAAACGCCATTAAACAGCCGGACACCCAGATCGTCGCCCTGTGTGACGTCAACGCCCAGACCGTCGCCGAGGCCAAGAAACAGATCGACGAGTTCTACGGCAACCAGGACTGCTGGA
>LSQX01041495.1_pt4 | contig 18482 bp, 33 predicted proteins | sample 654561 | NCBI WGS metagenome assembly LSQX01 (sample SAMN04489861, study PRJNA283612) | anaerobic digester metagenome | isolation source: 4 biogas reactors fed with cattle manure at either 37C or 55C with and... | place: Denmark: Kongens Lyngby | collected 2014
TATTAGGAAGTAAAAAGAAAGGTACTAAAGCACAATTAGGCCAATACAAGGAGATAGGGTATGTGCCAATGCATAAATGGTTAGTAGATGGAGAGATACCTGAGGGTTTGAAACTTGGAAGTGATATGGTCGCAGAGACTTTTAACAAAGGGGATGTTGTCACCATAAGTGGTATATCTAAAGGAAAGGGTTTCGCAGGTGTTGTAAAAAGGCACGGCTTTAAAGGTGGTCCTAGAACTCACGGTCAATCTGATAGATTAAGAGCTCCAGGTTCAATAGGTGCAGGTGCAGATCCAGGAAGAGTGTTTAAAGGGACAAGAATGGGTGGAAGAATGGGTTCAGATGCTGTAACAATAAAGAACAAAAGAGTTGTTGATATTAAAGAAAATTACCTTTTAATTAGTGGTCCACTACCAGGTTCTAACGGAGATTTAGTAAAAATATATATAGAAGAATAAAATGGCAGAGACAGTAAAGAAAGAAAAAACAGTAGAAGAGATAAAGTTAAACCCAAAGGTTTGGTCTCTTCCATATAACGCTGATTTAGTAGCACAGGTATTAAATGTGTTTTTAAGTAACGAAAGAAAAGGTACTTCATCTGTTAAAGGTAAGGGAGATGTATCTGGAGGAGGGAAAAAACCATGGAAACAGAAAGGAACAGGAAGAGCTAGATCTGGCTCTATAAGATCTCCTCTTTGGGTAGGTGGTGGTGTAACCTTTGGTCCTAATATTAGAAATTGGAAGAAGAGTATTAACAAAGGTATGGTTAAAAAAGCACTTTGTGTAGTTCTTTCTGAAAGAAATAGGAATGAGAATGTAAAGGTAGTTAGTATTGTTAATTCTAAAGAGTTAAAGGATATTAGGAGTAAAGTGTTAAAAGATATTGAAAAGAAAACCCTTATCATATCTGATAACGATAGAGTAAAAATGGCTCTTAGAAATGTAAAGGGCGTTAATGTACTTACTCCAATGAGAGTAAATGTAAAAAATGTTGTAAACAGTAAAGAAATAGTAATAGAAAAAGATGCAGTTAAGATTTTAGAGGAAAGACTTTTAAATGGAAAGTAAAGAGATTGTATTAAAACCAGTAGTATCAGAGAAGAGTTACTCTTTAGCAAACGAGAGTAATAAGTATGTATTCTTTGTTGATAGTGGTGTTAATAAAATTGAGATTAAGAATGCTGTTGAAAAGAAATATAAAGTTAAGGTATTAAGTGTAAACATTGTAATTAAACCTGGAAAAATGGTTAGAGATTGGAAGAGTAATAAATCTAGTAGAAAAAGTGATAAGAGAAAAGCGATAGTGACTCTTAAAAAGGGAGATAAAATTGATGAATTTTTAAATATAGCATAATGGGAGTTAAATCATACAAACCAACAACCTCGAGCTTAAGAGGAACAAAATTAGAAGACAGGTCGATGCTACAAAAGGATGGAGGTCCTAGAAGTCTTACTATTTCTAAAAAACAGAGATCTGGTAGAAATAACCAGGGTAAGATTACTGTTAGACATAGAGGTGGTGGTTTCAAAAGAAGAGTAAGGAAGATAGATTTTAAAAGAGATAAATTTGGAGTAGAAGCAAAGGTATTAGGATTGTATTTTGATCCAAATAGAAGCGCACATTTAGCACTTTTACAGTATGCAGATGGAGATAAAAGATATATAATTGCACCTCGAGGAATTAAAGCTGGAGATAAAGTAATTTCAGGTGAGAAGGTAGATGTCTTAACTGGAAATGCAATGATGATTAAAAATATTCCATCAGGTACAGAGGTTCATTGTGTAGAAAATAGAGTTGGAATGGGTGCAACATTTGGAAGATCTGCAGGTCAAGTTATTGTAGTTCAGGGAGTAGATCCAACTGGTAAATATGTACAGATTAAAATGCCTTCAAGCGAGATTAGATTAGTACCAGGAGAAGGAATGGCAACAATTGGTCAAGTTGGTAATGAAGAGAGAGTAAATGTTAAGTTAGGGAAAGCAGGTAGGAGTAGAAATCTAGGTAGAAGACCAGTAGTCAGAGGTGTGGCAATGCATGCAGTAGAGCATCCTCACGGTGGAGGTGAAGGTAAGGGTGTAATAGGTACAGCTAAGGATATTTGGGGGAATAGGATTGGAACTAGAACAAGAAAGAACAAGAGAACTGAAAGATTAATAATTAAGAGAAGAAGAAGTCCACAAAGACCCTTCGCAAAGAAATAATTTAGGAAAAAAGATATATGTCTAGGTCACTAAAAAAAGGAGCATACGTAGATGAAAAATTACAGAAGAAAGTAGATCAAGCACTTGCCACTGGTGTCAGAAAACCAATAAAGACATGGGCAAGAGCATCTACAGTTACTCCTCAGATGGTAGGATTAACCTTTGCAGTACATAACGGTAAGAAGCATGAAGAGGTATTAATTGAGGAATCTATGATAGGTCATAGATTAGGAGAGTTTGCTCAGACAAGAAAGTTTAAAGGTCATGCTAAGAAAGGGAAATTAGCTAAAGTATACGGAAGTAGTGGTAGATTTGAAGAATAATAAATATGGAAGATAAAAAGATTAAAATAAAAGTTAAAAATATTGCACAATCTCCACAGAAGTTGAGATTAGTTGCAGATTTAGTAAGAGGCAAGGATGTAAATGAGGCTTTAGATATTGTGCAGTTTACTAACAAAAAGGGTTGTCTCTTCATTAAGAAAGCCCTGTTATCTGGTATCTCCGCAGCAGGAGAAATAACTGGAGAAAAGAGTGAGAATTTGAAAATTAAACATATATCTGTTGATGAAGCACAGACATTTAAAAGAGGTAGATTTGCTTCAAGAGGAAGATCTTCAAGAATATTAAAGAGGAGATCACATATTAATTTAGAATTAGAGGTTAAATAATGGGAAGAAAGGTAAATGCTAATGCAATTAGAATGGGTATTAACAAGACATGGAACTCTGTCTGGTACTCTTCTAAAGCAGAATATGCCAAGTTATTAGCTCAAGATTTAAAAATAAAGGAAGAGGTAACTCAAAAAATGAAAGATGCAGGGATTGATACTATTGGGATTAATAGAACTGCAAGCAAGATTGAAATTGAAGTATTTGTAGCAAGACCTGGTGTCGCTATTGGAAGAGGTGGAGAGGGTATTGACCTCTTACAGAAAGATTTAAGAAGATGGACTAAAAAGGATGTTGAAGTAAAGATTAGGGAAGTTAAAAAAGCTGATATTTCAGCAAGAATAATTGCAAGAAGTATTGCTGATGGAATAGAGAGAAGGCAACCAAGTAAGCTACTTGTAGCAAGTGCAAAAGAGAAAGCTATGATGGCAGGTGCAAAGGGAATTAGAATATGGGTTTCTGGAAGAATTAATAATGCTAGTCAGGCAAGAACAGTTAAAGCTAATGCTGGATCTGTTCCAGCCCAAACACTTAGAGCTGATATAGACTATGCACTAGAGGTTGCTCAAACGATGGATGCAGGATTGATGGGAGTAAAAGTGTGGGTATACAAAGGAGAGAAAAATAATATAGATGATACAGAATAAAAATGTTACAGCCTAAAATTAGAAAACATAGAAAAGAGTTTAGAGGAAAGATGGGAGGTATCGCAACTGCAAACAACACCATTACTTTTGGAGAGTACGGTCTTAAGACGCTCGAAAACGGTTGGATAAAAGCAAGAGAGATAGAAGCGGGTAGAAGAGCAATTACTAACTCTATGAAAAGAAAAGGTAAAGTTTGGGTAAAGATATTCCCTCACAAACCATATACTCATAAGGGTACTAATAGTAAGATGATTGCTGGAAAAGGAGATATAGAGGGATATGTTGCAGTAGTTAAACCAGGTAATATGATTTTTGAATTAAGTGGAGTCTCAGAGGATATTGCAAGAGAGGCTATGAGATTAGGTGCTCAGAAGCTATCTGTAAAAACTAAATTTGTATCGAAAAAGATAGTATAGGCTTGAGAGATTTACATAATATTGGTAGAATACAAGCCGTTTTAGATAAATATATAGATAAAAATGGAGAATACAGGGAATAAAAGAGAATTAGAGGGAGTTGTAGTAAGTATCAGTATGCAAGATACCATTAGAGTAAGGGTAGATACTGTTACCTCTCATCCTAGGTATAGAAAAGTAGTAAATAAAAAGAAAATATTTTTTGCACATACCAAAGATGAACATATGATTGGTGATAAGGTAGTTATTAGAGAATCTAAACCCTACTCAAAGAACGTAAGATGGGTAGTAATTAGTAAAAAGTAAAAATATGATACAGAAAGAATCACACTTAACAATTGCAGATAATAGTGGAGCTAAGATAGGAAAGGTAATAGGTGTCCCTGGCTTCTCAAAAATTAAGTTTGCAGGATTGGGAAATGTAGTTAAGGTAGCAGTACAAAAGGCATTACCAAATAGTGGAGTAAAAAGACATGAAGTATTAACAGCTGTAATAATTAGAGTACATAAAGAGCAGAAGCGAAAGGATGGATCATATATAAGATTTGATGATAATGCAGCAGTAATAATTGATAGTAAAAAGAACCCTGTTGGTTCAAGAATATTCGGACCAGTAGCAAGAGAATTAAAAGAGCAAGGTTTTGATAAAATTGTATCTCTTGCACCTGAAGTATTGTAATTAAAAGGATATAAATATGAAGATTAAAAAAGGAGACAATGTAAAAATACTATACGGAAAAGACAATGGAAAACAGGGTGTAGTTTTAGCTATATCTAATGGTAAGGTAATTGTAGAAGGGTTAAATATGTTTAAAAAGCATGTAAAAGGTGATGGAAAAGAGAAAAAGTCAGAGATATTAACAATTGCTAAACCATTGGATATATCTAAATTGATGTTAGTTTGTCCTAGCTGTGGTAAACCTACAAGAGTATCTCTAAAAAGAGAGAATGGGAAGGTAGAGAGAGTTTGTAAGAAATGTGGGAAGGTAATAGAAGTTGTTGTTAAAGAGAAAGAGGAGAAAAAGGTAGAGAAAAAGACAGAGAAAAAGACAGAGAAGAAAGTAGTTAATAAGAGTACAGTTAAGAAAGTATCTAAACCTAAATCTAAAACAAAGAAAGAGTAATGGCTAGACTAAGAGAAGAATACAACAAAACATTAAAGAAAGAGTTGGCTAAAGAGTTAGGTTTAACAAACTTAATGGAAGTACCAACTTTAAAAAAGATAGTAATAAATGTCGGAGCTGGAGCGGCAATTAGTGAAGCTGAAGCGCTAGAGGAGATAGTAGGTTTAGTAACTCAAATATCAGGTCAGAAGCCTGTTGTTAACAAAGCAAGGAAGGCGGTCTCTGCATTTAAGGTAAGAGAGGGAATGGAAATTGGTGTTTCCGTAATATTGAGAGGAAATAGGATGTGGGAGTTCTTTGATAAGTTAGTTAATATCGTTTTCCCTAGAATTAAGGATTTCAGGGGATTAGAGGTTTCTGCTTTTGATGGTTCTGGTAATTACTCAGTTGGAATTGAAGATCATACGGTATTTCCTGAGATAGATGCAAACAATATTAGAAAGATTAGAAGTTTAGAAGTAACAATTGTTACAACTGCTAAAGATGATAAAAGTGGTAAAGCGCTATTAGATAAATTTGGTTTTCCTTTTAAGAAAAATGTCAACAGAGGCTAAAGAGTACAAAGCAAGAGAATTAAAGAAAAAAAGTAAGTATAAGTCTAGAGTATATAATAGGTGTGAATTGTGTGGTAGATCTAGAGGATATTTAAGACAGTATGGTATTTGTAGAATATGTTTTAGAAAATTAGCTAGTAAGGGAGAGATCCCTGGAGTAAAGAAATCTATTTGGTAATTTAATATATATTAAGATGAACGATTTAACAGCAGATCTTTTAGCAAGATTACAAAATGGAATAGAGAGAAAGAAAGAAAAAGTATTAGTACCTAATACTAAAATGAATGTTGAAATTTTAAAGGTATTAGAGATGGAGAAAATGATTGTTGGATACAATCAAACAGATGATGGTATTGATGTTGAGTTAATGTATGATGGTAAGGAGCCAGTAATATCTGTTTTAAAAAGAGTAAGTAAACCAGGTCAGAGGATATATATTGTAAGTAAAGATATAACTCCTGTTATGAATGGAAGAGGTATTGCAATAATATCAACCTCAAAAGGATTAATGTCTGGAGCTATGGCAAAAAGTAAGAAAATGGGTGGTGAATTAATATGTAAAGTTTGGTAATCAAATGTCTAGAATAGGTTTAGAACCAATAACAATTGAAGAAGGAATAGAGGTAAAGATTGAGAAAGATATCCTTTCTGTTAGTGGAGATGGAAAAGAGCTCACTATTCAAATCCCTAAGGTATTAGAAGTTAAGATTGAGGATAATATAATAAACATAAGTAGAAAGGATGAAGAGAAACAGAGTAAATCTATACACGGAACCATTAGAATGTTAATAAATAATGCAATATATGGTATAAAGCATGGATTTGAGAAGAAATTGGAATTAGTAGGTGTAGGATATAGAGCTAGATTGGAAGGAACAACTTTGGTAATGAGTTTAGGTTGGAATCATCCAATTAAGGCTGAAAGCCCAGAGGGAATTACAATTGAAGTTCCAGATGAGACGAAGATAACAATAAAGGGATATGATAAACAGAAGGTAGGAGAATTCGCTGCTAAGATTAGAGCTATTAGACCTCCTGAACCATATAAGGGGAAAGGAATTAGATATGAGGGTGAGTATGTTAGAAGAAAGAGTTCTAAATCAGGTGTAACTGCATAAGAATATGAATAAAATAAATAACAGACAAAAAAGAAAATTACATATTAGAAAAACAGTAAGGGGTACTGCTGTTAAACCAAGAATTTTTGTGTTTAAGAGTAACAAGTACTTTTATGCAGGTTTAGCTGATGATGATAAACAGGTAGTAATAATGAGTAAGATGTGTAAGAAGAATTCAGATGAGATTAAGAAGATGGCAAAAATATTTGCAGGGGAATATAAAAAGAAGAAATTAGAACTTGCTGTATTTGATAGAAGTGGATACAGATATCATGGGTTAATCGCAACATTTGCAGACGAATTAAGAAGTAATGGAGTTAAGATTTAATAAATAAGAAATGGCAGAATATTTTAGAGAAAAAAAAGAAAGAACATATGACAAAAGGACTGTCTCTATTAGAAGGGTTGCTAAAGTAACCAAGGGAGGAAAGAGATTAAGATTTAGTGCAATGGTGGTTGTAGGAGATCATAATGGATCTGTAGGAGTAGGATTGGGTAGAGGAGGAGATACAAGGAGTGCAGTAGAAAAAGGAGAGAGAATTGCAACAAAGAAATTAACAAGAATTCAACTTGCTGGAGATACTATCCCACATGAAGTGGATTTTAAGTTAGGTGCAGCGAAGGTACTTCTTAGACCTGCAAGACCAGGTACTGGTGTAATTGCTGGTTCTTCTGTTAGAACTGTATTAGAAATGGCTGGTATTGATAATGTATATGGGAAGTTAATGGGAACAAGTGATGCAATAGCATCAGCATATGCAACATTTGAAGCGTTAAAGAGTTTAAGGAATAGTAGAGTTTTAAGTAGAATGAAAAACATGAGGGAAAGAGTTGAGTTAAAGAAAGAAACGGATAAAGAAAAGAAGATTCAAGACGAAAAGAGAAGAGCTAAAAAGAGATTGGAAGAGAAAGAGAGTGATAAAAGAGGTGGAAAAGGTAAAAGGGATTTCAGAAGAAGAGATAATAGAAATAAAGTAAGTAAGAAATAAAATGTATCTAGAGAATATACCAAAAAGAACAAATAGGACTATGGGTGGTAAGAGAGTTGGAAGAGGATACGGCTCAGGTGTTGGTGGTCATACATCAACTAGAGGTAGTAAAGGTCAGAAGTCTAGAGCAGGTCATAAGTCTTTGGTATTTTTTGAGGGTGGTAATGTACCATTCTTTAGAAGAATGCCTAAGTTTAATGGTTTTAATAAACCTAATAAGATTAATGCAACCGCAATTAATCTTGATATCTTAGAGACAAACTTTAAAGATAATGATACAGTCTCTTTGGAAACTTTAAAGAAAAAGGCATTAATTGCACAAAGAGCTACCTCTGTTAAGATACTTAGCGACGGATTATTAACTAAGAAATTAGTAATTGAAAATATTCCTGTTTCTAAGAAAGCGATAGAAAAGATTCAGAGTGCAGGTGGTTCAATAAAGTAACCTCTACAAAAATGAACAAATATTTAGAGACTCTTAAAAGGATATTAGGTACTAAGGAGATTAGAAAAAAGATAATTTTTTCCCTAATCATTTTAGCCAGTTATAGATTTTTATCTGCTACACCAGTTACTGGTATTACAGCAGAGGCTATCACAAAACTTTTCGAAGGTAGTAACTTTGGAGATTTACTCTCTACTGTATCAGGAGGTGTATTAGAAACAGCCTCTATTGCTGCAATAGGACTTAGTCCATATATTAATGCATCTATCATATTACAATTACTTGGAACAGTTATTCCTAAATTAGAAGAATTAAGAAAAGAGGGAGCAGAGGGAAGAAAGATTATTAGTATGTATACAAGGCTATTAACTGTTCCTTTAGCAATTATGCAGTCCTTTGTAATATATTCTACTTTAAGAGGTTTCGGATTAATTGATCAATTAGATATCCTTCATCTAATTACAATGATTGCATCTTTAACAGCAGGTTCAATAATTGTAATGTGGTTTGCAGAGTTAGTATCTGAAAGTGGTATAGGTGGTGGTTCATCATTCTTAATCTTTTTAGGAATTATATCTGGGATACCTGGGACTTTAAGAAACAACTTTGTCTTAATGGATACATTCCAGAGAGTAGTATTAATACTGATTACAGTATTTTTAATTATGTCTGTTATATATATTACTGAAGCCGAAAGAAGAGTAAAAGTTCAGTACTCTAGAAGAGTTAGAATGGGTGGTGCAATGGATTCCTTTATTCCAATTAAGTTAACTCAATTCGGAGTAATGCCAGTAATATTTGCTGTTTCTTTGCTATCATTTCCTCAACTTATTGGTAAGTTCATATTAAGTAGGGATTTTAGTGATAAGATCGTTGATATTACAACAAAAGTAATGGCCTTTTTAGATAACCCACTTTACAGTAATATGATTACATTTGTATTAATTGTTGCATTTGCTCTCTTCTATCTTACAGTTGTATTTAAAACTGATGAATTAGCAGAAAATCTTCAAAAACAGGGAGGCTTTATTCCAGGTATTAGACCTGGTAAAAAGACCTCAGAGTATCTAAGAGCTATTGCATTTAAATTAGCAGTTATAGGAGCCCTCTTCCTTGCCATTATCTCCATACTTCCAGATATATTGATTCAACTTGATTTAATGACTGCCACTATTGTAACAGGAACAGGTCTTTTAATTACTGTTAGTGTAGTTTTGGATATTAAAAGAGAGGTTTCTTCCATGATTGTTGTTAGAGATTACTCTAAGTATCTGTAAACTCCTTTTGTGATATCATCTAAATATCTAATATGTAAATATATTGATATTATGAAAACTATACTTTTTCATGGACCTTCAGGTAGTGGTAAAGATACTCAAGTAGAATTACTTGTCCAAAAGTATGAATTTGAAAATATTGGTACTGGAGAGATGTTTAGAAGAATGTATAAAGATGCAGATATTGAATCTATTAAAGCATATCAATATTGGTCTAAGGGCCACTTTGTTCCTAACGAATTAACCTACAGCATGTTAAATAGGTGGGTAAGAAGATTTGATATTTCTAAACCTTGGGCCTTTGTATCAGTAGTAAGAGATGTAGGCCAGATACCCCTTTTTGATCAGTTATTAAAAAATAGTGAGAGGCAGCTAGATGCAGTCGTTCATTTTACTCTTTCCCAAGAGAAGGCAATAGAGAGAATGTCACTTCGAAAGATATGCCCATACTGTGATGCTACATATCATCAAATATACAAACCAGAGAGCGTAAGTGGATATTGTGATAAATGTGGTACTAAGTTAATACAAAGAGAAGATGATCAACCAGAGAAGATTAAATTAAGACTCAAAGAGTACGAGAATACAATTGTTCCAATAGTACAGGAGTACTCTAAAAGAGGAATCTTAATTGAGATAGATGCTTCTCCTAGTATTGAAGAAATACATAGAGAATTAATAGCTAAATTAGGGTTGTAATATCTCTATCTTTTTGATATGCTTAATCCGTCTTTATAGAGTTGAAGTATATTTCAAAGAAAAGTGTTGTAAACCTTTGAAAAAAGTCAAAACTTTGATATAATCACATCGACTCTATTTATTTACAAAACCATTATTTATGGCTGTTGATACAAAGAAAGTTTACGAATTTGAGGGAGTAGTCAAAGAGTGTCTACCAAATACAAAGTTTGTCGTAGAAATTGATGTCAATGGTGATAAAAAAGAGGTTTTGGGATATCTCTCTGGGAAGATGAGAATGCACTACATTCGTATCTTAGAAGGAGATAAAGTAAAGATAGAGATGACTCCCTATGATAAAACACAGGGTAGAATAACATATAGGACGAAATAAAATGAAAGTACAGGCTTCAGTTAAAAAGAGATGTGCCGATTGCTATACTGTAACCCGAAAGGGAAAGGTGTATGTGTACTGTAAAAAGAATCCTAAACATAAACAAAGACAAGGTTAATTAAATATATATTATTAATATGGCAAGAGTAGCTGGATTAGAAATACCAAATGATAAGAGATTATGGGTCTCTTTAATGAGTATATACGGTATAGGTGAAAAGTCTGCAAAGCAGATATGTACCGAAACTAAGATAGATTTAAATACTTTAGTAAAAGATCTCTCTGAGAGTGAACTAGATAGTATCAGAGGATATTTAGATAAGAACTTTAAGGTTGAGGGAGAATTAAGACAGAACATTTTTAGAGATATTAAAAGATTAAAAGATATTAAAAGCTATAGAGGTATTAGACATAAATTAGGTCTTCCAGTTAGAGGTCAAAGAACAAGGCATAATGCTCATACTAGAAAAGGTAGAAGTAGAGCTGTTGGAGGATTAAAACGTAAATTAGAAAAAACCTAGCATATATATATGGCAACTACTAAGAAAACAAAAAGAAGTGTTACTAATGGTATCGTGACTGTACAGTCTACATTTAATAACACCATTATCTCAATAACAGATGAGAAAGGAGAGCTTTTAGTTCAGGGTAGTCCTGCAGTAGTTGGTTTTAAGGGTGCGAGAAGAAGTACTGCATTTGCTGCTACAAAGGCAGCGCTTGATGCAGCAGAGAAAGCAATTAAAAAATACGGTATTAGAGAAGTTAAAGTAATTGTAAGTGGTCCTGGAGCTGGAAGAAATGCAGCAGTAAAGGGTTTAGATTCTGCAGGTTTAAAGATTACTACATTAATTGATAGAACCCCTATCGCACATAATGGATGTAGGCCAAGAAAGAGTCCTAGAAAATAACATAATTAATAAATATTTAAATGGGTAGATATACAGGTCCAAAAGAGAGATTAAGTAGAAGAGAGGGTGTAAACCTTAATTTAAAGGGTGCTAGATCTTTTTCAGATAAGGCAGGGATTAAAAGGAAACCTTTTCCTCCTGGTCAACATGGTAATGCTAGAAGAGCTAGACTCTCAAACTACGGTTTACAGTTAAGAGAGAAACAGAAAGTAAAAAGGACATATGGTTTAAGAGAGAAGCAGTTTAAGAATATATATGTAGAAGCTAATAGAAGGGCTAAGATTAGTAATTTGGATAAGGGTTTGGAGTTTTTAAGAATATTGGAGTTAAGATTAGATAATGTATTGTATTTAGCTGGTTTAGCTCCTTCAAGAGCAGCATCTAGACAGTATATAGTTCATGGTCATGTTCTTCTTAATGGTAAGAAATTCTCTGTTCCTTCTTTTGAAGTTAAAGAGGGGGATACAGTTGAATTAAAATCAGCGAAGCTAGCACCTTCTGAGAAATTCTTTCCAGTTCCTGACTGGTTGGAATCTAAGGATACCAAAGTTAGGGTAGCTAGATTACCAATAAGAGATGAAATTGATGAAGGTATTCGTGAGAATCTAATCATTGAGTACTACTCAAGATAATAATTTGTTTTAAAAAAATAATGGAAGCATTTAAAGATATAAAAGTAACAATTAGAGAAGAAGAAGGTAATTGGGGCATGTATGAGATTGCACCTTTGCCTAGAGGATATGGCCAAACTCTTGGTAATGCCTTAAGAAGAATTCTTTACTCTAGTTTAAAGGGTGCTGGGATTACAAGTGTTAAGGTTAAGGGAGCTAAGCATGAGTATTCTACTATTACAGGTGTTAAAGAGGATTTGGTTTCTATCATATTAAATCTTAAGCAGGTTAAGTTTAATTTAGATTCTGAAGAGATTAAGAAGTGTAAGATTGATATGAAGGGTAAGACTGTTGTAAAGGCTTCTGACATTATTGTTGATGCTGGTGTAACAGTAACTACTCCTGATATTGTAATTGCAAATCTAACTGATGCTTCTTCGGCATTAAATATTGAGATGACTGTGCAATCTGGTGTTGGATATTTAGATGCAACTTTAGCAGAGAGATCATCTGAAGGTACAATTCCACTTGATTGTGATTTTACCCCTATTGAAAAGGTAAGTATGAGTGTAGAACAGGCTCGTAAGGGACAGGAAACAGATTTAGACTCAGTAGTTATTGGTGTTTTAACAGATGGTAGTATTGCTCCTAAAGAAGCCCTATTACAATCTTCATCCATACTTCAAGAGTTTGCAGGTAAGGTAATGGTTGCAATGGGTGTTTCTAAAAAAGAGGTAGAAGAAAGAGTAGAAGAGATTAACAAGATTGAGGTTGTCCAGGAAGAGGAAGAGACTTCAGATGAGGTTGAGGATTTAAGAGTAGAGGATTTACCAATATCTAAAAGATCTAAGACAGGTTTACTTTCTGGAGGATACAAAACATTAGCTGATTTAAGAAATGTATCAGTAGAAGATTTGTTAAATCTTTCTGGGTTTGGAAATAAATCATTAAACGAGGTAGTTGAATTACTTAATCAATATGGAGTTAATATTAAAGGTGAATAATTAGGATGTATAAAAGAATTAATCTTAAAAAATTAGGTAGAACTCACTCTCATAGGAAAGCCTTAAAGCAGAATCAGGTAAGGTCCATATTACAATCAGGTAAGGTAAGGACATCTTCTGTAAAAGCGAAAGTTCTAAGAGGAGAGTTAGAATCCTTACTAAACTTAGTAAGGGGTACTAAAGATGGAGATATATCTTTGATTAGGAGATTGAATGAGATTTTAGGGAAAGAGGAATTGGTAAAGAAAGCAATGGAGTTAGGTAAGAAGGAATCAACAAAAGTAACAGTAAAAAAGGTTGGATATAGAGCGGGGGATAATACTCAAGAGTCTGTAGTAGAGATAGTTGGATTTAAGGGTAAGAAAGATGATAGTAAGAAAAAGGTTACTAAAAAAGATGTAAAGGTAGAGAAAAAGGAGGAGGTCCAGGAGAAGAAAGAGAGTGTAGAAAAGAAAAAGAGTTTTGCTAATTTAGGAGCTAAGTCTGTTTCTAAGAAAGTTGAACCTCTAAAAAAAGAAAGAGCAAAGAGTAGATCGGGTCTTTAATATGTTTTTAATATACTATGAAATACAAAACTGATTGGAATAAAAAAGAAAATATTGAAAGGAGTTGGTACATCGTTGATGTAAAAGACCAGATTCTAGGTAGGGTTTCTACTAAGATAGCATCTTTGTTAATTGGTAAGGGTAAGGTTGGTATTGTTCCTAATGTTGACTGTGGAGATTATGTAGTAGTAATTAATAGTGATGAGGTAAAATTAACTAGAGGTAAAGAGTTAAAGAAGATGTACTATAGACACTCTGGATTTCCTGGTGGTTTAAAAGAGATTGTATTTGCAGATCAGATTAAGAAGAATTCTACAAAGGTAATAGAGATGGCAGTAAAAAATATGTTACCAAAGAATAAATTAAGAGATGGGAGAATGGCAAGATTGTTTGTATACAAGGATAGTAATCATAAACAAGAGGGTCAGAAACCTGTTGAATATAAAATATAAAATTGTATTGTAAAATGACTAAGTATTTTGAAGGGATAGGAAGAAGAAAAACAGCAACATCTAGAGTAAGAATATACTCTGGTCAGAAGGCTTCAACTGTTAATGGTAAGTCTATTGATTCATACTTTCAGGGTATTGTTGAGGCAGATAAGATGGTTAATTACGGTTTTGTTGTTACAGATTTGTTAGATAAATACTATTTTACTGCCAAGGTTAATGGTGGTGGTGTTAATGCTCAAATTGATGCTATTAGATTGGGTTTAGGTAGAGCTTTACTTGCTATGGATGAATCTCTTAAGCCTGTTTTAAGAAAAGCAGGTCTTGTAACTAGAGATCCTAGAGAGGTAGAGAGAAAGAAGTATCATCATATTAAAGCAAGAAAGAAGCCTCAGTTCTCAAAGAGATAGGTTCATTTCTTTTCTTCCATTGATTTCTTTATCGACTTGTATATACAATGTATGTATATATATTTTATCTTTTATCAATATGAACAAGAAAGTTTTGTTTGGTATCCTAGGTGGTTTCGGGATATTTGTTGTTATATGTATTTTAGGATTGTATTTCTTTAGGGGAAATCGTTCATATGATGGTGGCCCTTATACCTTTATATCAGGTAATACCCAAAAAGCTATGGATTCATTTCTTCCTGTTCCTTCATATGAAGAGAGTGCTTCTTTAGCTCCTGACCAGATGGTAAATGATGCTCAGGGTTCTAAGCTTCAAAAGAATGGTAGTATTAATCTTTTGGTAGAGGGTATAGATGATGCGGTAGATGATCTTAAGGCTGTAAATGGTATGTTTGGTGGGGTTATTACAAATATATATGATTCTGGTAGGGGTAATGATAGGAGTGTAAGTATTACAGTTAAAGTACCTGTTGATAAATTTGAAACTTACTATGAGGAGTTAAGAAAAATAGAGGGGGAGGTAACATATGCTAATGTGTCTACTCTTGATGTTACTGAGGAGTATATTGATATTACTTCGAGGCTTTCAAACTTAAAGAGTACAGAAGTCCAATTGGTTAAAATACTTGAGAAAGCAGAGAGTGTTACAGATATATTAGCTGTTCAAAGGGAGTTAAATACTGTTAGAGGAGAGATAGAGAGCTATGAACAGAGGAAGAGATATTTTGATACTCAAACAGATTATTCATATATTACTGTTTCCTTTAGTTTAGATAAGACGGGGTTAAATGTTGCACAGGATGAGTGGAAGCCTTGGGGAGAGGTTAAAGCTGCTGTTAAATCTTTAATTGAGGTACTTAAAGCTTTTGTAAATATGATTATATGGATAGTCATATTCTCGCCTGTTGTATTGATTCCATTCTTTGTTATTAAGTATCTTTCAAAGAGAAGAAAGGCGAATCAACAAACAAAAATGGTATAATATATGGTGTAAGTATCATAGATGATTGCGCTAATTTAACAATTAGTGAGGAAAGTCCGGACTCCATGTCAGCTGTGAACATATTACAGTAGGTGCCAATGAAAATTGGAAGGGAGTGATCTTTTGGAGAAAAGGGCAACAGAAAGTTATACCGCCTAAGCAATTAGGTAAGGGTGAAATGGTAGTGTAAGAGACTACCGGGTATTGTAGTAATACAGTACTGCGAGGCAACCCCCCTTGGAGCAAGGTTAAACCGCATAGATAGATAATCATCGTAAACAGAATCCGGCTTATTTGATACTTACACATTCTCTTTTCTTGTGATATCATATCGTACTAAATTCTTGTCTAGACTACGTTATGTCAAGTATCGCAGAGAACTTCGATCCAGAGCCTGGAGATAAAAAAGATGGGGTTAAACAAGAGATAAAGGAAAAGATAGCTTGGTCTTACTCTCTTCACGAACTTACAGATGATAATGTTTCAGAGTTGAATGGTTTAACTGGTTTAGAGCAAATTATCATGTATGAGTTTGATTGTAATAGCCAAGAAGAGATATTCGAGATGGCTGAGGAAATTTCTGATTTAGCAATGGAAGTAGATATCTCCGAATCAGAAGAATCTCTCCCAAAAATTACTGATCTACAAGAGCAAGAACTGATTTTAAAACTTGCTAAAGGTTACTATAGAGAGATACTTACAGATGATAATGTATCTAGATGGGTGGGTTTATCTGGATTTGAGCAAGCAATACTGTATGAGTTTGGACCTGTATTAGTAGAGAAATTTGAGGAGCTTAAATCAAAGATTTTAGGTATGGAGAGAGATTTAAGGGGTGGTAGTAGGTTAAGAAAGTTGTCAAATTTAGATGGGTATGAGCAAGAGTTTGGGTTCTAATTTCTATTTCTCCCGTGTATATATTCCTCTGGAGTCATTATGCTTTTTCCTTCTGGTTTAAGTTGTAAGATTTCTAGACAAAGAGTAGGATTTTTTGTTGAGAAGAAAAGTCTGTTTTCTTCTGTAAAGAGTATTCCTGCTTTTCTGTTACAATCTTTTTTAATAAGGGTAGATTTTAAAATCTGTACTCTTTTGTTTTGCCATATACACCAAGCTATTGGCCAGGGTAACATAGCTCTAACTAATCTTTCAATATACTCTGGTTCCATTACTTCCCATTGTATTTGGGCATTCTCTTTTGAGATGTCTTTTTGCCAACAGTATGTAGCTTTAGAGGAGTCCTGTTTTTGAGGTTGAATATTTCCATTTATCCATTGTTCTAATATATTGCCAATAGATTGGGCAGATATTTCTACTAATCTTTTTCTTAGGGTTAGGTTAGTATCGGTTTCATATATTGGTTCTTTAATTGTTTTTAGGATATCTCCTTCATCTAGTCCTGCAGACATTACCATTATCGATATTCCTGTTTCTTTCTCTCCTTCTAGTATTGCTTTTTGTATGGGAACTGCACCTCTGTATTTAGGAAGTAAAGAGAAGTGTATATTTATAGATTTGAATTTTGGGTAATTGATAAAGAAGTCAGGTAGTATTTCTCCAAAGGCTTTACATACAATTAACTCAGGTTTGAATTTTTCTAATGCTTGTTGATATTTTTCTTTCTGTTTTTCTGTATGGAATATTTCTATACCATTCTCTAATGCGAACTCTTTTACTTTTGAGGGTGTTAATATCTGCTTTCTACCTACTGGTTTGTCTACAGTAGTAATTACTCCTACGATATCAAATCTTTTGTCTTCAAGAAGTGATCTAAGAGTCTCTACAGATTCCCAATCTGTGCCAAGAAACAATGTTTTTACAGGTTGTGTATTTAAATCTCTCATATTAATAATTTTACTGTAATATCAATCAAATTGCTATATAATATCCAACTTATGAAAATTTCTGAATTTAATTACAATCTTAGTGAAAAAATGATAGCAAAGTACCCTCCTAAAAAAAGAGGGGCTTCAAATTTACTAGTATTAGACAAAAAGAGTGGGGATATGCAACACCGTAAATATTTTAATATCCCTGAATATATTAAGGAGGGAGACATAGTTGTATTAAATGAAACTAAGGTTTTAAATAGTAGGACATTTTTTCTAACACCCAAAGGTAAGAAAGTAGAGGTACTTTTTTTAGAAGATAGGGGGGAGAATACCTGGTTTTGCTTAATAGGGAGGGCAAAAAATGTCAAGTTGTCAGATATATTAATCTGTGAAGATATACAGATTAGAGTTGAAAGGAGAGAAGAGAATGGTTTTCTAATCGAATTCGTATATGGGAACGCCTTTGATCTTTTTAATAGGTATGGTCATACACCTCTTCCTCCATATATGAAGAGAAAAGACAAACAGAGTGATAAAGAGAGGTACAATACGGTATTTTCCTCTATTCCTGGAGCTGTAGCAGCCCCTACAGCAAGTCTAAATCTAACTGAGGAAATATTACATGAGATTGAGAACAAGGGTGGGAAAATAGTTAAAATTGAACTTCGGGTTGGATGGGGTACATTTGCACCCATAAGGGAGGAAAATATTGAGGAGCACCAAATTCATAAGGAATATATAAATGTATCACACGAGGCATGCCAGAGTATTAATGAGTGTAAGGGAAGGGTTTGGGCTTTTGGTACAACAGTAGCAAGAGCATTAGAATCAGCATACAGTCAGAAAGAAAGAAAACTCTTGTCATACTTTGGCTATACCAATCTTTACATTTACCCTGGGTATGAATGGAGGGTTGTTGATGTTTTGGTGACCAACTTCCACATGCCTGATTCATCTTTAATTCTTTTAGTTTCTTCTTTTGCTGGGAAAGAATCAATAAAAAAAGCCTATGAACAAGCTATAGATAGAGGGTATAAATTTCTTAGCTATGGTGATAGTATGTTAATTAAGTAAGTAAATATGACAAACTTAGACATTCTGAAAGAGAAATATTTTTTCATGCCCGATGCTACTAGAGGAGCAGTTAGATACCTTACAACCAAACAGTTAGAGGAAACAGGAACAGAAGCCATAGTAACAAATACCCTACATCTTTTAATTCACCCAGG
>LSQX01190035.1_pt1 | contig 18482 bp, 19 predicted proteins | sample 654561 | NCBI WGS metagenome assembly LSQX01 (sample SAMN04489861, study PRJNA283612) | anaerobic digester metagenome | isolation source: 4 biogas reactors fed with cattle manure at either 37C or 55C with and... | place: Denmark: Kongens Lyngby | collected 2014
CCATCTGAGGCATCTGGATCATGGCCACTTTGACAGCGAGGGCATAGCCCAGTGCACCACCTATTGCCATTCCTATCCAGAGAATCTGCACACTGACGATATTCTCTGAAACCAGAGTGACGATGATGGCGCCTGTCATGCTAACAGCACCGAGAAGATTGCCGCTCACGGCAGTCGTCGGGGAGCTCATCAGCCTGATACCCCAGACTGTCCCTATGACAAAGACCAGCCCCAGTAGGTCTGCCAAGCTAAGCCCGAGAAAGATTGCAGTGTTCCAATCCATCAGATCATACAGCGGTCAGTGCCGCTGAACCCTCCCTACTTTTTGAACATCCTTAGCATCCTGTCGGTGACTAAAAAGCCCCCGACAACATTGATCATTGCCATTATTATCGCTATGCACCCGAGGAAAGCCCCTATCGCCGAGTCTCCCTGGGTTCTGGCTATCGCGGTCGCGCTGAGAGCCCCAAGCACAGTCACTCCTGAAAGGGCGTTAGTGCCCGACATCAGAGGTGTATGAAGCAAGCTGGGGACCTGGCTTATCACCTTGTAGCCAGCAAACGTTGCGATAGCGAAGAGGATTACAAGTGACAGTTCAGACACGGATGTCACAACTCCCTATTTCATGTTCATTGCCTCAAGGGCACCGGCGTGGACGAGCTCGCCACCGCGTGTGACCAGAGAAGACGCGATGATCTCATCATTCATATCCAGGTTGATCTTACCGTCTTTTACGAGATTCGCGGTGTAATGGTATATGTTGTTTGCAAACATCCACGTAGAAGCGGTCGGCACCATTCCCGGAATATTCTTTGTTCCATCAATGCTGACGCCATACTTCTCCGTGATCTGGCCGGGCTCAGTGATCTCTACGTTTCCGCCCTGGTCGATCGCTATGTCCACAATTGCAGAGCCAGGCCTCATTGCCTTGACCATTTCCTCAGTCACAATTACCGGAGCCAGTTTGCCTGGAATCAGGGCTGCAGTGATGACTATGTCGGAATCGATTACTACGGGCTTGACTTTCTCGCGCTCTTTCTCAAGCCACTCGTCAGGCAGCTTGGCGGCGTATCCTCCGGGGGCAATGGCGATATCAGCGGGAACGCCCACATCTACGGCCTTCGCTCCGAGGCTCTTGGCCTGCTCATTCGCATCAGGCCTGATATCGACGGAGTTGACCACAGCGCCCAATCTCTTTGCCGTGGCAACTGCCTGGAGGCCCGCAATGCCCGTGCCGATAACCGTAACTACTGAAGGCTTGATCATGCCGACTGCGGTTCCAACCATGGGCATGAACTTGGGAAGCCTGTTAGCTGCCATGAGGCACGCTTTGTAGCCTGCAACGGTGCTCATGGAGGTGAGGGCGTCCATGGTCTGAGCCCTTGATATCCTCGGTATTCCATCGAGCGTGAGGGATATGACGCCTTTGGCGGCCATATCTTTGACCATCTGGTGGTTGGCTGGAGCTGCAGGATGTAGGAAGGTGATTAGACATTGGCCCTCATGCATCAGTTCCACTTCGTGCTTCTTCAAGGCCTCATTGAAGATCGGCTCTTTCACTTTGAGAATAATATCAGCCCTGGCAAAGAGATCTTGAGCCTTCTCAACGATCTCTGCCCCAGCTGACTTGTACTCCTCATCGTGGAAGTAGGACCCTTCTCCAGCCCCCTTCTCCACCAGTACCTTTGCGCCTTCGGCTATCATCTTCTTGACAGTGTCAGGCATTGCGGCAACTCGCCGCTCCCCCTTCATGATCTCTTTGGGGATTCCGATTGCTAAGCCTTGGAATTTCATCTGTAGCCACTCCCTGTCACATGATTTGGTATGTCATGGGACAACGCCTGCCGCTTTGCGGTCCGCTATCCCCAGGTCACAACGGAGGCTAATCAAGATCTTGCGATTTCACGACATGAACGCCCGCGACTGCCATCTCGCCCAACGCGCGCTCTATGTCGCCAAGGGCAACTTCCACACCCCTGCATCCGTCCTCAATGAGCCAGGTTTCGTAACCCAATGATACCGCGTCAAGCGCAGTGTACTTGACGCAGTAGTCAGTAGCCAGGCCCATAACATAAATTGTATCTATCCCCCGCTCCCGAAGATATTCGTCGAGACCGGTGGCATTCTTCCTGCCGTTATCAAAGAACCCGCTGTAACTATCGATGCCCGGATCCATCCCTTTGTGGATCACCTTTGCTATCTTTGCGGTATCCAGCACTGGGGGAAACGCAGCTCCCTCGCTGTGCTGCACACAGTGGTCAGGCCACAATACTTGAGGCAATCCGGAAAGCTCAATAACATCCCCCGCCTCTCGGCCCGGATGGGCAGAGGCGAAACTCCCGTGACCTGGGGGATGCCAATCAGCTGTCGCAATGACCAGGTCGAAATACTCCTGGACCCGGTTTGCGACAGGAATAACCTGGTCGCCCTCGGGCACACCCAGGGCACCTCCTGGCAAGAAATCGTTTTGCAGATCAACAAGTATCAGGGCATCCATAAGAAGCCACCCCCGCAGTGTGAAACTTTCTACATCGCAGCAAAATATCCTGTTAGATCGGCATAGCATTTGCCTGAGATGGCAGGTCAGAGCATTCCATCGCTCTGGAGCGCACAGGGGTGCTTTGCACTCTAGTCAGCTCCAAGATACCCGACCAACTCTTTGAGGAACCATTCAACGTCGCTGACAATCCCGATAGCCTGAAATGTTCCCCTGTCCGCAAGCTTGGTGACTACAGCGGGATTGATATCTACGCATATGGTCTTAACGCGAGCGGGAAGAAGGTTCCCGGTGGCGATTGCGTGCAGCATAGTCGAAAGCATGAGCGCAATCTCAACACCCTTGAGGTTCTTCCTCATGGCATCCTGGGCCCGAACAGCGTCGGTGATCACATCAGGAAGCGGGCCATCATCCCTGATTGAACCTGCAAGAACATACGGGACTTCATTAGTGATCAGTGAATACATGACGCCCTTGGTCAGCACGCCCTGCTCGACTGCAGGCTTGAGCCCTCCCGCTTTCCGAATGGCATTGATCGCCCTAAGGTGGTGCGTATGGCCCATTGGAGCAGAAGTGCCGTCATCAAGGCAAACGCCAAGGGAGGTGCCTAGCAAAGCCCATTCGACGTCATGAGTGGCAACGGCATTGCCAGCATAGAGAAGATTCACATAGCCGGCATCAATAAGCCTGGAGAGATGCCGGCCGGCGCCTGTGTGGATTACGGCAGGACCTGCAACCACCAGGATCTTTCCACCCCGGCTACGTACCTCTTTAATCTCGCGAGCTACTTGCTCTACGACCAGAGTCTTGGGCCGTTCGCTCGAAACATCGCTGCCCATGAAAGAAAAGACTTCGGTCCCCCGGGCTGAGGCCATGGAAGCCACTCTGATACCACAAGCTCCAACCACAACGTGTTGGCCGCGGACTACCTGTGCAATAGGACAACACCTGGCTGTCCGCTTCCGGGCATCCACCACAATCGCGCAGTCCATCTCTATGTCATCTACAGGCACCCACTGCCCGTCCACACAAACGTACGTTTCAATATTGGTGCTGGCATAAAACCCGTCAGGGCATACACCGTCTTGCTCAACCATGGCCAGCTCTGCATGGTTTTCATCAAGCACTTCAGCGCCTAGCTCCCTGACTCTGCTTAGGATCTCATCAAGCTCTTCGCATGTGTCAGCTCCCACCTGAATGATTGCGCGACCCTTGTCTTCCTTCGTCTTCCCAAACTCGGTATCAAGTATCTTGAATTCTCCGCCAAGGTTCGCAACTGAATCAAAAACCCGCAGTAACAGGCCTGAGTCAATGAGATGACCTGAAACCGAGATCTCGGCAGTATACACTGTCGCATCACTCCTGCCCAAAAGTCATCCTTCGTCACAAGCAAGGCTTCTGCTGCAGCATCGGAGCATTACCTGATCTTGCGCCTTGGAAGTAACGGAATGGCATGCCATAGTATTATGTATCCATTTTGCATGCTCCATCACCAGCAAATGATATTACTTCCCCAGATACCTGTAGCTAATAGTATCAGACATGGCAAGCCGGAACAAGCCCGGCTTTAGAGCTTCTTGGTCTGGCGCCAGGTTCTGTCGTGGCTCTTGAAGCAAGCCTTCCATGGAGCCCCAGGATTGGGCTATAGTAATAGTAATTGGACTCAACATAGCCGTATTCCCAGGCTCATCACCTGACCCAAACGGCAAGGAGGGCCACCTGTGGATCTTGATATAACCAGTCAAACAATAGCAGTCGCCATGAGCGGCGGCGTGGACTCGTCAGTCGCAGCAGCACTCCTCGTATCCCAGGGATGCAGAGTTTTTGGAATCACGATGACTACATGGCATTGGCCTGAATCCACTTATGAACGCTACAGAGAGACTTGCCTGGGACATGAGGAAGCTGATTCCGCAGCTCGGGTTGCGCGTTCGCTCGGCATCGATCATGTGATGGTCGACCTGTCTGAAGAGTTCAGGGAGACAGTCGTGGATGACTTCGTGAGCGAGTATGCCCACGGATACACTCCGAACCCGTGCGTAATATGTAATGATCTGATCAAGTTCGGGCTTCTGCACCACAAGGCCGCAGAACTCGGCGCTGACCTGGTGGCCACAGGCCATTACGTTAAGCTGAAGCAGGATCCGGTCTCAGGCAGGCGCCTGCTTTTCCGCGCGGCCGACAAACACAAGGACCAAACTTACATGCTCTACCGGCTCAAACAGGAGCAGCTGGCGCGCTCGCTTTTCCCCTTGGGCAGCCTGAGCAAAGCCGAGGTTCGAAAGATAGCAAATAACCTTGGACTGGAGACGGCTGACAAGCCGGAAAGCCAGGAAATCTGCTTTGTTCCCCCCGGCAAGTACCGAGATTTCTTGTCGTCACGCTACCCCTGGCTCAACACTCCTGGTCCTATTGTCAACGTTGAAGGCCAGGTCGTAGGTGAACACGTGGGCACGGCCATGTACACTGTCGGCCAGAGAAAGGGCCTGAATATCCCAGCAGATCAACCCCTGTATGTGCTGGAAATTCGCCCTGATTCGAACACAATTGTGGCCGGCCCCCAGGAATCCCTCTACAGCAACTCGCTACAGGTTCACAACACGAATTTCATACCCTTCGATACTCTGTGCAGTGAGATGGAAGTGCAGGCGAAGATTAGATACAGGTCGCCCGCATCCAAGGCTACGATAGTCCCAATGCCCAACGGATCAGTGCGTGTGGAGTTTACAAGGCCGCAGAGGGCGATCACTCCAGGACAGTCTGCTGTCTTCTATGATGGTGATTTGCTGGTGGGTGGCGGGATCATTTCAGGCAAGCAATGAAGAAGAGAAGCCCACGCCTCAGCGCGGGCTTGTACTTCACATGTCACGTTATCCAGCTTTCACAAGGCCAGTTAGCTCTGTGCCTGTTTCCGTGGATCTTCAGGGCGCTCTTCATCATAGAACTCCTTCTGCATCTCGTAGAACTCATGAGAGTTCCGGTTCCATATCTCGTCGGCTTTTTCGGCCCAGTGCCGCGTATAGCCTTCCTCGATCATCTCCGCAAGCTCCTTGGGATCCACATGATGCTCTCCAAGCTGAGTGGAGCGCGCACCCGACTCCTCTATGATCTCGACCAGTTTCTCCGGGTTGTCAATGAGAGGACAGGGCCTCAGCATGTTCTCGTTAAACGGCTGCCGCTTCTGATAGGCCTTCATAAGCGGCGAAGCCAGGCACTCCTTCAGAGACTTGTCGTTTATATTGTCGACTGCGTAGTGGATGAATGCGCACGGCTCAACATCGCCATTTGCGTTGATATGCAGATAGCGCCGGCCTCCGGCAATACATCCGAGCGAGAACTCTCCATCGTTCCAGAAGTCCACAATGAATATTGGCTTGCTATTGCGCCACCGGCGAACCGTGTCGTACATCAGGCTACGCTGCTCAGGAGTAGCCATTAGCTCAATGTTCGGATCTGAACCGACAGGAACATAGGTAAAGAACCAGCCGAACGCACAGCCCTTGTCAACCATGGTGTCTATGAACTCGTCGCTCGCAATTATCTCGGTGTTGTTCTGGGCATAGCAGGCAGAGAATCCAAATACGCACCCGGCTTCACGCAGTAGATCCATGGTGTGCATTATCTTCTGATAAACGCCCTTGCCGCGCCTGGCATCAGTCTGCTCCTCGAGTCCTTCTACGGAAATCGCCGGCGCAATATTGCCCAGCCTGACCATTTCCGAGACAAACTCCTCGTCGATAAGCGTGCCATTGGTGAACGGGTGGAACAGCTGATTCGGATGCCTTTCAGCCAAACGGATCAACTTGTCCTTGGCAACCATGGGTTCCCCGCCGGATACTACAATAAGATGAATGCCTAGTTCCTCAGCTTCGGTGCATACCTTGTCCATGGTCTCAAACGGGAGTTCACGGACGCGCTGGTAGTCTCCAGCCCAGCACCCTGTACATCTGAGATTACACTTTTCCGTGGGGTCCATTAGTATAGCGTATGGAACGTCCACACCCAAGTCCTCTGCCAATCTGTACTGCTTTGGGACTCCCACAAGGGCAGAGTTGACAAAGAAGTTCACGCCAATGCCCTTCATGATGTTGGGGTGGGTCTCCGTCAGTAGCCGAATAGCAAGCTCTCGCCAGTTACTGTTTGGATCCAAAACAGCCTTCCCGACGTCACGGACCTGCTTCTTATGGTTCTCCTGAGTAGCCAGTCTCTCGCCGATTCCGATCAATTTCGGCAGATTTCCTACCGGATCTGCCTGCAGGTAATTAAGCGCCTGATTTACCAGGGGCTTAACGAAATCCGAGGTTGATATCATGTCAATCCCCTCCAATCACTCGATGTACCCCATTCCACTCCGATGAAGATGTCATCACGTCCTTTGAATCAGCCTCCTTAGCTGTCAAGATTGGCCTATTAGCATAAATGTATGCATAAGTAATTCTACCTCTTCAAGGCACACTTTTCAAACAGACGGCAACGCGAAGAAATACCGAAATATCATGATACTCAGCGAAACCCCAACATGACCGATGATGTTCTCAGTCCACAGCGGCTCATTCACGCAACGGGCTACTCCGGGCTCCCTTCACGCCAACCCATGTGCATACGTGCAATTGTACGAGCATTCCGGGTTGCTCCATGAATCCCCGCACCGGGCTGGCCCCTGGAAGCTCCCACGCTGCCGTTACCTCCGAAGATGCTAATTCGTACATCTATTCTACATCCATATCCATATACCTGCTGAAGTATTACCAATACAGCATATAGCCTCATTCTTCAATAATGAAATCTCTCTGACTTCATGAAGGAAATCCGAGTTAGATTGCGAATTCTCGAACATGCAACAATTTGCACGGAAATAACATTCGTGGAGGTGGGCTCCGCATTGCTTGGTTATTCATACCTGCATGGAGTCGAAGCAGTAATCAGCAACATCGCCCGAACCCAGATGGATGCAATCGGGGAAGCAGCAACATCAATCTCGGATTGCCTCAGCCAGGGAGGTATGCTATATCTATTCGGCACCGGCCATTCGGCGTCAGTTGCAGTAGAACCATTCCACCGTGCAGGCGGCTTGGTACCCGTCAGGCCCATTGTCGAGCAAGCCATGACATTGCACGAATCGCCCCAAAAGGCCACCGCCTTGGAACGCCTTGCGGGTTACGCCGACATTATCCTCGATGACTCAGGAATCCGTTCAGGCGACTCCATCATTATCATTTCCAATTCCGGCATCAATTCAGTTCCAGTCGAGATGGGGCTGAGCGCAAGAGCCCGCGGGATCACTGTGATAGCTATCACCTCAGTGAAGCACAGTGAACGGGAAGAGTCGCGCCATCCCAGCTGCAAGAGGTTATTTGAGGTCGCCGACATAGTCATAGACAACTGCGGCGAACCCGGAGATGCCATGTTGGAGACGTGTGCATGCAATATTAAGATAGGCCCCACTTCGACCCTGGCTGGCATCGCCATCGTCAACGCCATGTCTGTCGAGGTCATTGGAAAGTTGCATGAGATGGGCATTGAGCCCCCGGTGATGATGAGTTCGAACATGGCAGGCGGAGATGACTATGGCGCCAAATGGGAGAAGGCCTATCTAGACCCGGAAGTAGCAAGGTCGCTTGTGAACAGACGCTGCCCTAAGCGCTGAGAGTAACGCTTTCTTCCTTTGCCAGAACGCGCGGGCGTCGGATGCCCAGCATACACACAATACCTCGGCCTTTTCCCCACGCCGCCCGGAAAGCCATGAGCGTCGACAGGCGGGGACATCCCCGCCTGTCTGGTGGCATCTTGCCTCACTACACAAGTGGCCCCAAGCCTTATCAACTCGATCGCTTAGATATCTGCTAACCCAGGCCAGGTTGCGGCCATGAGGGGCATGGATATGAAGGCGCAGGCGTCAACACAGGAGACGGCATTGGTGTCGGACAAGGAGCTGTAATCGGCGACATTATTGGCTGCATCGGGATTTGCTCGACCGGCGGCATTACTTCTACCGGCTCCGCCTGCAATGCCGCCACTCCCCTTGCAATCTCGTGCACCAGGTAGTAGATCTCATCGATCTTTGGCCCTTCCTCCATTTCATGCCTTGAGAGCCTGTGGCACATCCGGTAGATCTCGTCCAGCATGTGCCGTTCTTCCCACTCGTTGTCGGGGTTTCCGCTGGACCCTCCTGCTCCACCCCACCACTGATACCCTCCTGGATAGCGCCACCTATACCTGGGCCTTGCGTAGCCTCTAGGACACGTCCATGGAAGTCCCAATCTGTCCCCACCTTCTTCTCTCAGTCTTGCGACCGCTTCGGTCGCTTACCGCATCCTATGAAACAGATGGGGACAACGTACACATGCGCCCAGCATAAGGCACTTTTGGCTCAGTTCGATTCTCCTCTCAGCATCCGCTTGATATTGCCAATTGCAATGCTGCGAGCAATCGCATGCCCCAGGGCCACAATGGCCGCAAAAGCGATGACGCTAATCAAGGTCGCGGCCTGCCTGTCCATGCCCGCAAGAATGCCGAAGGATGAGTGATAATCTTTGAATGCGAAGGCGGCGCCGAGCACGAATGTTCCCCCTAAGCTGATTCCCACGGACAGAAGAGCCTTGCCAGTGTCACGTTGCTTCTTGGCACCGCCCGCTCCCGACAGGCGAATGCTGAAGTTGGGCTTCATTGCATCGAACATGAGTCCAAGCGCGCCCAGCATGGAAATGGCAGCATATCCCACAGGAAGCGCCACGTAGAGCGGGTATCGGGGAAGATCCGAAACAAACGTCATCGCCAGCGCAAGCACAGTAAAGACTGCGCTCCCCGGCAACATCGCCAGCGCCATCTTGGAGTTGTAGTACGTTCCAGGCTCAACGGGCATGGACTTTATCAGCCAGAGGCTTTCGCCGTCCATGCTTATGCACATGCCGGCCATCTGCGATGAAGAGATCGTCGACATCATGACGAGTATGAAAAGGACCACATCCTTCACGAGTCCTCCCATCGAGCCTGCGTCCCCGGATTTCATCCCGTATGCCATGTTGTAAAGGTAGAATCCAGACGCAACAACGGCCACAAGAACACTGTACCAGATCACCGGCTGCCTCATTATGACCGTCAAATCCTTGACGAAAATTCCCCAGCCCTGGGATACATGCCGGCGGATCACCGTGTCAGGCACCGTTGGCGACGCGCCCTGGACAAGGTCATCACCGGCCACCTCCGGCCTGATTTGCGGACGAGTTCGCCTGCGACGCCGCACACCCGGTCTTTTCCTGCCTGTCTCCACCTCGCCTGCAGCCGACCAACCAGCGAGGAAAGCCCTGGTAGAGAGGCCGATCACACCAGCGAATGCTCCGACCGACGCTACCGCCAGCGGCAAAAGCGATTCGGCAAATGAAAAGCCAAATCCTGAAGTCGTAAGCAGGGCCGTCTTCACAACCCAAACGTGAGGCAGGTACCAGGTCTTGCCTAGGCCCCAGCCCTGAGCCGTCTGGGCCAGCTCAGCAACGTTGAGGCCATTGGAACGCGCCATTTTGGCATTAAACACTTGAAACACGACGACGAATATGAAGGCAACTGCAAGCGAGCCAATCATGATGATCTGCCTCATCCTTTGCGTCGGAACATTCCTCATCACTAGCATGACGAAGATGGCTACGACCGCTGTGAACAGCAACGTAGCGAGGAGGATAGCTAGGAGGGACATGAAGTAGAAAGAGGCCGGGGAGCCACTCCCCGCGCCGTATCCAACCCATACAGGATACATGAACGGCAAAATCGCCGCTAGATTCCTTACGAGAGCAACTGTGAGCTTTGCCGCCACAACCGACCCTGCAGGGGTGGGGGTGCTGAGCAGGAATTTTAGGTCGCCAGAATCATACAGGGTTTGGTAGACCACCGAGACGCCAGTCATGAAGAGCATGATGAAAACGCCTAGCGCGAGTCCTGACATGAGATTCACCCAGACAGTGCGCACCACATCGGGATAAGCGCCGAACGCCCCGGAGAGGGTTACAGCAATGTTGTATGCGCCGCGGCCCATGAAGACTGCAACAGCCAGAAGGACAGCGTAGCCCACAATGTTCTTTGCGATCTGCTTGACTCTGCTGGGCTTGCCCTCTGCGCTGCTCCCCGCGCGAAAAGCCTGTCGCAATTCAACTCCCAGTATCAAAAGCGTCTTGTCCATAACAATCAGCCCTCCAGGTATCTGGAGACTTCCGCATAATCAGAACCGCCGGTCAACTCAATGAAGAGATCCTCCAAAGTAGAGGCCTCCGGATGCTTCATAGCGCCCTTTGCTGCCGCAGCCTGCCGCAGGTCATCCATGTTCCCAACAGCAAGCAGCCTGCCTTTTTGAATGATCCCCACTCGATCGCACATTCGCTCCGCGATCTCCAGGATATGTGTGCTCATGAAGACGGTTACGCCTTCTGACGCAAGCTCGCGAAGGATGTCCTTGACAAGCCTCGCGCTGGTGGGGTCAAGCCCTACGGTGGGCTCATCCATGAAGAGTATCCTCGGCTCATGCAACAGCGCACTCGCTATTACGACTTTCTGCCGCATGCCATGAGAGTATCCGCCAAGCTGTTCGTCTGCCCGGTCAATCAGTTCAAACATCTCCAGGAGATTCCTGGCCTTCTTTTCGGCCCGCCCTCTTTCCACCTCATGGAGGTTTGCCACACACATCAAGAACTCCCACGCCGTAAGCTTCTCATATACGTTCGGCTGGTCGGGCACGTATCCGATGATAGACTTGGCACTGATAGGGTCCTCGGCCACATCTATGTCCGCAAGCTCAACGCGGCCCGCTGTGGGCATCAGTATCCCTATCATCATGTTGATGGAAGTGGTCTTCCCCGCGCCGTTAGGACCGAGAAAGCCGAAGATCTCGCCTGCACCTACACTGAGGTCGAGGTTGTCGACGGCAAAAGTATCCCCGAACCGCTTGGTCAGGCCGTAAGTCTTGATCATTGGCGCATTCCTCCTATATGACAGCCTTCATGTCAACCCAGTTTCAAGAAGGGCCAGTCCCCTACTCCGCAGAGAAGGCAATCACTATGTGATCATCACCCTGTGACCGGCCATGCTGCACTAAGGGGCCATCGGATACCATGGCTCAAACACATTCACTAAAGTAAGGTGTTGACTGTCTTCCTATGATTATACATCAACTTGCCATGGCAATGAAGGATAGGCTTTTGCCCCGAATCAGTCCAACCGGACGCGCTAACCTGCGTACAGGCCGAAAACAAACGAGTTATTCCTATACAGCCGGGTCTGACCACCACCGCCGATCAAGAGTCGTCACGGCGCAAGCACAACAGTCGCATCCACTTGCAGGTGTATGAAGTTCTCATGCGAAATAAGCAATGTGCGGATCGGACTTGTCGGGCTCGACGCGATTCTGCATTCAGGTTCCAGTCGCCAATGGCACATGGCAGTCCACATCGTTGAATGCTCGCCTGACTTCTATCTCCAATGGGCTGCTCCAGACCGCGATGAGAGTGAGGTGTCGAAATGTGAAAGCCGATGGTGTGACTGAAGTTGTACGAGCATACGAGGAAGCCTATAACAACCACGATGCAAAAGCCATAAACCGGCTGTATGCTCTGGATGCACGGTTCCACATTGAAGGCATCATGGCCATCGAAGGGAAACAAGTCCTTGCAGGAAGAACCGATTATGACATCGAGCTACACACCCATATCCACATAGATCCTATTTCTACACATGGAAACAAACTCCGTGCCCTCGTAACTGAGTCAAATGAATGGCTTCGTGAAGTTGGGATAAGGACGGCCGAGTATGAATCCGAGTTTGAAGTGGACAACGGAAAGATCACGTCGATCGTGGCCAAACCCGTCCCGGCAACAGGCGGCGCAATCATGCAAGCGCTGGATGATTTCACCCAGTGGGGACTGAGTAATCGTCCCAGAGAGGCAAGGATTCTTATGCCGGAAGGCAAAATCGTCTTCAATGCACAGAACGCCAGGCTAGGGCTGATCATGTTAAGGGAGTGGAAGGCAGCGCGCGAATGAACCCCGCATCTGCCGCCATGGACATCATGACCGATTATTACGCTATTCTGGGCGTCCCTCATAACGCAGAAGAGGAGCAGATAAGAGCGGCTTTCCGCGCGAAGGTGAAAATGTGGCATCCTGACGTGTGCCGCGAGCCTGAAGCGCACGAACGCTTCATGGCCATTTCCAAAGCATACGAGACGCTCATTGACCCCGCCCGCCGCGCCCAGTACGACAGGGCTGTTGAGCGCGGCATGTCAAGTCCAATGAAAGCTGGACCCGTGTCCGTCCAACCGCTCGTCGCGACGTTAGGCAAGAGGTTTGCCGCAGGCTTCGCGGGAATGCTCTTCATAATCTTCCTCTCTCTTGCCATTGCAGGATTTGCAGTTCCCGTCGCCGTGCTGGCATTGCTACTCCTTTCGAGTCTGCTCTTGCGCATGACGAAGACGATCGGGCTTTCAGTTGTCGTGACATACACTATCTTAGCCAGCGGCCTGCTCGTCAGCCTCCTGCTCCTCGGATTAGGCCTTACATACCTGACGCCCTGAGGAAGCCCGGCAAGATACCGGGCCCCAGGGCCCGGTATCCTGTTTGTGAAGTGGCATGTGGTTCAAAGTAGACTGCTATCACTTACATGGGCGATCTTTACATGGCCTCGGAAATAGCCTTGGCCTGCATGAAGAGGAGAAGGTAATCAGGCCCGCCCGCCTTGCTGTCTGTGCCGCTCAGGTTAAAACCTCCGAATGGATGGACCCCCACCAACGCACCAGTGCAATGCCTGTTAAGGTAGAGATTTCCCACGTGAGCCTTGTCCTTGGCCAGCTCCAGCCGCATCCTGTCTCTGCTGTAAACGGAGCCTGTGAGCCCAAAGTCGGTGCAATTGGCGATCTCTATGGCATGATCGAAGCTTGCTGCCCTGATAAATCCAAGCACCGGTCCGAAAATCTCCTCCTGGGCTACGCGCGCATGGGGCGAAAGCCCCTCTATGATAGTGGGTTCGATGTAATACCCGGTGCTGGAATCACCTCCACCACCCAGGACGATCTTGCCTTCGTCTGCGCCGATCTTGATGTACTTAGCAATGCTCTCATAAGCCGTCTCGTCAATGACAGCATTAACGTCGAAGTCAGCTGCCGCCTCTCCCACTCTCAACTGTGCTGCTATCTCACACACTCTGCCCACCACCTCATCGTAGACAGAATCCACGACTATTGCCCTGGAGCATGCTGAGCACTTTTGTCCCTGGTATCCAAAGGCTGATTTCGCTATGCCTCGGGCTGCGTCATCCAGGTCAGCCGTCTCATCCACAATGATAAAGTCCTTTCCCCCCATCTCGGCCACTACGCGCTTGATCCATTTCTGCCCCGGTTGACATTTGGCAGCCACTTCATTGATGCGGAGTCCTACGCCCTTAGAGCCGGTGAAATTGATGAACCTAGTCCGAGGATGCTGAACCAGGTAGTCTCCGATCGTTCTGCCGCTGCCTGGCAGGTAGTTGATCACACCGGGAGGAAAACCGGCCTCCTCCACAAGATCCATGAGTTTGGCCGCAATCACACCGGCAGTGTTGGCAGGCTTGATGATAACGGTGTTTCCTGCCACCACTGCAGCAACAGTCATTCCAGTGAGAATCGCCAACGGGAAGTTCCACGGGCTTATGATAACGCCAACTCCGAGAGGAATGTAGCGCTGCACATTTCGCTCGGCAGGATGTGGATAGATTTGATTAAGGCCTTCGTACCGTGACATCTCCCGCGCATAGTATTCGCAGAAGTCTATCGCCTCAGCTACATCGGCATCTGCCTCTACCCAGTTCTTGCCCACCTCGAAAACCAGCCAGGCGGCAAGTTCAGCCTTGCGCCTGCGCATGAGCGCAGAGAGCCTCAATACAGTCGCCATGCGCCCTTCGGCCGGGACCTCGCGCCAGATCTCGAAGGCCTTCCAGGCCTCCTCCATGGCGAGCTCGGCCTTGGCCTTGTCGGCCTGGGCCACGTATCCGACTGCTTGCTCATGGACGCATGGATTGACAGATGCAATTCTGCTTTTGGTTTCCACGCGTTGACCTGAGATGATCAGGGGATAATAATCCCCTAGTTGGGTTTCAACGTCCGCCAGAGCCTCCGCCATTCTGTCGCGGTTGTCGGCAACAGAGAAGTCCAGCAATGGTTCATTTGAAAACTGCCTCAATGAGATATGCCCCTTCCTCGTGTTGCCCCGGGGCCTCGGCCTGGACATAGCAAAGCAAGAACGCTCGCACCTACTGCGAGCGCACGGCATACCCAAAGCACTGCCAGGCAAATGCGTGGCAGCAAGCAACGGGATATGAGCTTGCGCTCCTTTCCAAACACGGGAGGCCAGGCCGTTTCCAGCCAGACCCTCGGGCAACTTAGTAGTTGCCACCGGCCAGATCCTCTCCAGCATCACCTGGTAAGAATGAATGGCTCGGAGCCACTATTCCCTGAGTTCTACGAAAACGGGCGGATTCCTACAGGCAGTCGAAGCAAATCCTTCATCGCCGTATCATCATGCCGGTCCAAGGCACCATCCCAAATCTCGCGTAGAAAGACTGCACATCGGCGTCGCACATGACGTCTATCATCTTCATGTTGTGAAGCTTGTCCAACGCGCGGCGGACGAGCTCCGTTCCTATCCCCCGCCCCCGGTATTCAGGGAGCACCTCCAGGAGGGGCATGTATGCGGCCATGACGCCGTCAGTGATCACTGTCATGAAACCAACAACCTGGCTCGTGCAATCATCAATCGCCAGTACCACATAGTCGCTGCCACGGAGAATCTCCAGATGCTTGTCGGGCGATACCGGCCTTCGCCAGCCGGCAAAAAAGCCATTCAGCTGCTGGGCAGAGATATCGGCAATCGAGTCTGTATAATGAATCATCTATGATAATCCCTCCTGATTCGAAGCACGGCAGCAAGCCATATGCGGATCCCGCATTCTATCGCTTTGCCTATTTCCACTATCTCGCCAGCTCTCCTTCTTCAGACTCGGTCAGAAATGGGCTGATGACGAATGCGCAGCTCGAAAAGGGCAATCATCATTGCCCATGTTTATGCGCAGGAACCCGGAGCCATGGCGGAGAAGGTTCATTTGTTACAACGCGTTGTTAAGAGCTGTTGGTCTCAGACCTGCGACCCTCAGAATAGGCCGCAGACTCCAGCGGTCATGCCCGCACACGCGGCAGGTCTGGGAAATCGAAGGGCTAGAAAGGGGAAATTGTGCATGGGAGACGGAAGGACTGCCAATTGGCTGGCCCGATTGGTTAGCATGATAACCGCCCCTCCTATCATGGCAGGTGCAGCTGCAGGAGTCGTGCACGCATATAGTCCAAATCTGTTCGGCGAAGGTCCGAAGTGGTTCATGATCGCACTGCTGTTTCTGACAGTGATACCGTTGGCGTCATATGTTGCAGCGCGCATCATCCCGAGCATAAGGGTGCTGGGCCGAAAGGGCCAGCGAAAACTGGCATTCATAGTTTCAGTCATAAGTTACGTGGCAGGCGCGATTGGCTGCCTGAGCGCAAAAGCACCAAGGGTTGTGTCAGCGTTTTTTCTCTCATACCTTGCAGCCGGGGGTATTCTCAGCCTCATAAACTCCGCCTTCAAGTTCAGGGCAAGCGGTCATGCATGCGGGTTTTCCGGGCCCATAACTATCGTAGCAGCTATAGTAGGCCCCGTGGCTCTTTCAGCCTTCGCAGCCCTACCGCTGGTCTTTTGGTCCAGGCTCCAGATGCAAAGGCATTCTAAGGCCCAGCTTTGGTCGGGAACAGCAGTCGGAATTGCAGCGACTGCCGCCGTGATCAAGGCCTTCTTGTAGGCAGCTGTTAGCAGCAGAGATGACACATCCGGAACCAAAGGGCTCCAACACCGCGGCTCACGCGCCACAACGCCTGGTCCAGGAAGGCGACAGGCCTCCCTGGACCAGGCGTATAGCATACGCGTCTAATTAGATCATGCCAAGAGATTGTGCCAACTCTCAGCGCTTGCTTCTGAATGGCGCGAGATCCGCTTTACGGATTAGATCTCAACGCAGCATACGTATGCAGATTCTCCTGATACTGTGGCGGTGTATACATAGACTGGAATGTACAGAGTCTCTCCAGTCCAGTCAATGATCTCGGCAATGTGGTAGTTCATGGTAATGGCCTGAGTTAATTCTACGAACGGTGCGCACAGACGCAGTTCTTCTTTACCCTTAACGATCTCCCCCACGGGCTCATTCTTCAGCAGGTTGGTGAACCTCACTACGCGGCCGTAGATATCGCCCATAGCCTGAGTCCCATCCTTCCTCAGAACGAGAAGCCTCGGCGCTTCCGCAAATACAGAGTCCTCTGGCACGCCGGCAACAAAGCCAGGATACAGCCTTTCGAAGTTGGCCTCAACCGGTGATTCCCATGTCTCTGGCGGCATGGCACCAGCCACCCCGAAGGCCGTAAGAACGAGCAGGACCGTCACGCAGCTGACTATCAGTTTCTTCACGCTAATAGCCCCCCAAAACTCTCGTTTGTGTTGCTACTGGCCAGGCAACCGTCGCCATTGTACTCCAAGGCCGGAGAACCTGTCATCCTTTTAATTCCTACAACAATCCTTGTAATATGGAGCTTGACACAGGGACCCGAGAATTGCGTCAAGTGTGCACTAATGAACAGAATCAGACGGTATCCTTTGGGAAACTCACAGGCCATTCCACTCTGGCGTAATCTTTCGATAGGCAAGCCAAGGATCGATGAAGCACTTTTGCTGATTCCGGCAGAAGTCCTCGCTCAAAATCAAAAACGGGCGGGGAATCGCCCCTGCCCGAGAAGAATAATGGTGCCGAAGGCGGGACTTGAACCCGCCGAGAATCTGGAAATCGTCTAAGCTGGCGTCAAGGGATCTAGCTGGCCTCTTGTCGGCGCCTTCCTTGTCGGAATTCACGGAATTCACGGTTTGCACGACACAACTTGGCCAGAACATGGCCAGAACGTATACCTGGGCGTAAACACTTCGGCATGTCCTCGGTATATTCTTGGCATGATTCATCCCCTCCAGACTCGACTGTGAGGGCTTTAGATGATGCCCCCATACGATTAGCCGCGTAATACAAAGAAGCCCCGCGTGGCGGCTCCTTTCAAAAAGATAGCAAGGCGCTCCATAGAGATATTCGATAATGCGGCAAACTCTGATTTGCATGCCACATGGAAACTGCGTTGGCAAACCGTAGGCAACCCCATGAGCTGGAAGGAATTTCGTAGTTTTGGTCGAATATGTCCTCCGACCTGAGGAGGTGTTCTAATGCGATCTACGGCAACTACGCGCATCTTGCTGTTATTCACAATTACCGCACTAGTCACAGTGGCGCCTTGCACAGCTAACGATGCTATACATAACATATTTATGGCAGCGGCTCAGGAATGCGAATGGCTGCGAGATGCGGCTATTTCAAGTGTTCTTATGACCGAAGCAAGCCACGAGAATCTTGCACTTGCAATATTCTGCGACCCTCATGACTTGGATTTTGGAGGGGATCGAAAGATTGTCTCATTGGCCGTTACGGCCTCCGATGGGCAAACACGCACTTTGAATATCTCGAGCAATGTTGATGAAAGATATAGCCGGTTCGCCACAGAGAAATGCTGGCTAGCCGGCAAGCCGGTCATTGTACTGACCGGATGGTATTGGACCAGTCACTTGTCTCCCACGGTCTATATGATCGATGAAACAGGTGTCTTCTTCAAGGTTAGTGGAGGCGACTTCGTCATAGAGAATGGAAAAGTAATCAACTTCGCCTTCAGTGATGTGTGGGCCGAGCAAGGGGCACTACCTTTTGTCGTTGATGACGATCTTGATATGGCCTATTGCAACTACCAAAGCATGTATTCTATTGCCCCTCATGTACGCGAAATCTATGCATTCGACGCAGTTCTAGGCGAGTTCATCCTGATACAAGAAACGCCTGTAACTCAATATGCTGTTATAGGTGCCTT
>LSQX01229511.1_pt1 | contig 18482 bp, 13 predicted proteins | sample 654561 | NCBI WGS metagenome assembly LSQX01 (sample SAMN04489861, study PRJNA283612) | anaerobic digester metagenome | isolation source: 4 biogas reactors fed with cattle manure at either 37C or 55C with and... | place: Denmark: Kongens Lyngby | collected 2014
TTTATATCTCTCCTGCATGTTCTTTAAATATTGAATATAGTAAGTAAAGTATTCATCAGAGTTCTCATAATGTCTGTCCAGAAAAGTATAAAGATTTTTATCGGTATAGATGGCATGTGATAGGGTGGCGTTTTCATCGATAATACGTTTAAAGTCCCCCTTGATTTTCTGCATATCCTGAGCAATATACTGCATTTCCCTTTCCCCGACGCTTTGAGAAATCTTGCTATAGAAAATGAAGTTGGTGAAAATAATGGGAATAATTACTGAAAATATATACAATAACAGCATCTTGTCGCGAACTTTAATGTCATTTAAATGAATTAGGGGGTTCTTCATTCTCGCCATAGCATGACCGCCTTTTCGCATATATTTTTCTCTATTTATTTTCTTTATGTGAATTCATTAAATATCTTATCAATTTTACTAGTTATATGCAAGCAAACCCGGCGGATGGATTCTGGTAAGTTTAATCACTAACTAATGAAAATAAAAGGGAGCAAACCAGGTTTTGGATTGCTCCCATTGAGTTAATCCTAAATAATATCCTCAACTATTTCCTCCAGCTCCTCTTCCAGTAGATAGGGATTAGCCAAATATTTATTGACCAACTTAATCGAATTGGCAAAGTACAGCCCATCACAGATTCTCTCATCTATGGCTATACCCAAAGTGCATGCCCGTTTAACTACAGCCTTATCCCTTTCCGCCATTGCCATTCGTTTCTCCCTCCCAAGAGAGATGAATATGCCGGTATTGCCAAAATCGTAGATGTGATGATACACATAATCCAGTTTAATGGACTTTAAATATGTTAAAAACAGGGTTGTGTGAAAGGGACTGGCCTCTATAAGTGCCCCAGGTAACAAATTCCACTTATCTATTTGCCTGATAATCCCCATTAGCAATTTGACCAGAATATTTGGCAGGGACATTATAATGCCGGCCAGCTTGTCAGTTTCATTACCGGTCCCCACCTGCCGATTTTCTCCAATAATCTTATCTATAATCTGTGCTACTTCAAAAATACTCTCTTTGCCGGTAAAGCTAAATTTTACTGTTGTTTCCTCACCCTCATCCTTGAGGGCCCTTTTGATGGCCATGGATATCCATATCCTGTTTCTTGCAAAATAGCGATTGTTCATGACAAATCTGTTAAGCTGAGGTCTCTGGGCAATAACACGTACGAATACAGCTATAAAGACATGTAGATAGGTAAGCCTCAATCCACTCAACTGTTTATCCCGGATGTATGAGTTAATGGTGTCGGTATTTATAACTACTTTACTAAAAACATGGGCATCGGTCCTTTTTGGCATGATATAGGGTATCATCTTAACGAAGGGACTAATGGACCGCAGGCGTCTGCCATCATACCTATTTATGAGTCCGTTATAAATCTTATTAAATAACCCCACTTTGCACCACCTTATAACGTATTCTATATTTATCCATATAATAAGCTAAACTACTACCCTCCTAATCTTTATTAACAGGAAAACAATCCCATTCTCTGGATAATATAGATATGCTTAACTATACTTTTTTCCTATCTCCGATATGTATATGGCCTGCATTATGACAATAATAAATAAAATGTAACTTTTTGTCAAGGGAAAAGGAAAGAATCGAGGCAGAGAGCCTCGATTCTTTCTGGTTTTTTATATGATCCCCCGGTCAACTTCTGGAGTAAAACTCAATTATAGGTGTAGTATCAACATTTATGGGAATTTCATCTATATCGGGAATGCTAATCAAGCTACCCGCTAATGCCTCAACATCCTTTTCCAGATAGCTCAGTGTCAGAGGTGCAGCTTGAAAGTTATCCCGGAAAAGATCTATATTCCTTGATCTTTCGTTAAGGCTGATCCTATCTCCGGGCTTTAACCGAAGAGAGGGTATGTCCACCTTCTTGTCATTAACCCTTATATGACCATGGCTTACGATTTGCCTGGCCTGTCGTAAGGTAGAACCATATCCTAACCTGTAGACTATATTGTCCAACCTTCTCTCAAGATTTTGAACCAGGACCACTCCCGGGTTCTCTCCGGACCTTAAGGCCTCCCTTACGTACCGCTTGAATTGACGCTCCAGAAGACCATAATATTCCCTAAGCTTCTGCTTTTCCAGAAGCTGTTTTCCATATTCCGATTGCTTCCTACGGGGTTTTATACCCCTCTTTAGGGCTTTCGGATGATTATATACATTCTCGCCCAGGTGTCTGGCTACTTTAAACCTGGGCTTTTTAGGTTTTGCCAACACAATTCCTCCTTAATCTTTATTTAAAGACGTTTAGCCTTAAATCCTTGATGATTTAATATCGCTAATAAACATCTGAATCAATTCCTGTTGCAAATACAAGGCAATCGTTATATTAATACCACATTATTATCGATTTTAACACCTTTGTCTATCAAATCCATAAAACTTTAGGATATTTTGTTGCACAGAAGTTAATGGAAAAAGCGGTTAAAAATAAGCCACAAATGCGTTTGCATCTATGGCTTATGTTCTTCAATTAATAATCCGAGATACCGTTGCTTGTATTTTGACACCTATCTCTCGATAGGTGGGTGTCCTCAAAAGAATTTCTATCTTCCCCTGCCGTAATCGGACTTATAATGGGCCTGATATCCATTGCTTCATATCGGACTCCCTTATGCACAATGTAGGTTCAAAATAAAAGCTTCACGAATATCTCAGACTGTAATGTCTTTTCTTTTATTATCATTATACCATCTTTAGCACCAGGTTCAACAGGTAAATCTTTGATTTATCCGTTAATCGAAATCTGGTGATTCAGGGTCGCCTGGCATATCCGGCATACCGGCAGGTCCGATTGTCAGGGTTATGGTGCTGCCAGCGGCGGCCTTGGTAGATGCCTTGGGCGACTGGCTGATAACCTTTCCTTCATAGCCTTCTACGAATTCTGTACCCTCTTCAAACCTGATAAAGAAGTTCTTATTATGTCCTTCTGCCAGGATCTCTTCCTGGGTCTTACCCTTAAAATCCGGTATAGTTACCTTTACGTTGGCAGGTACATACTTAAGGGTTATTGTAGACCCTTCGGTTATCTCCTTGCCTGCTTCAATGCTCTGGGACCACACCTCACCTGGTAATCTTCCCTGCTTGCTGGCTTCCTTAAAAATGGGAATGATGTTTAATTCCTCGCACATGGCTATGGCCTTCTCTCTGGTAATAGCCAGATCGTATCCGGAACCGGCAGGAGCAACAAAATCTGGTACATATATTACCTTCCCCTGGGAAACGGTTATATTTATAGTAGTCTTTATTCCGACCACCGTATTGCTCTTATCCTGGTATAGAATGGTCCCCTTGGGGGAATTGCTCTTGGTATTGGTAACCTTTATGGAGATACTTGCACCTTGATCGTTTAATTCCTTGGCCCATGCCTCCATAGCATCCCTGGTCTGACCTACAAATGAGGATAATACTACCTTATTGTCGATGGAATAGACAAGCTCCAGGATATCCCCCTCATTATATTCGCTACCGCCTTTAATGCTCTGAGATATAAAGGTGTCCGCCGGAGCACTGGAATATCTCTCCCTAATAGTTATTGGGATACCCAAGCCACCGGCTACGGCAGTAGCCCTTTCCTTGGAATACCCGGAAAAATCCGGTATGGTTATCATCTTACCCTTAGAGACCAGCAAAGTTATTTCTGTGCCCTTCGCTACCTTTTCCTCAGCTTTGATGCTTTGGGAGATAATCGATCCTTGGGGTACATAGTCATCGTACTCCTCTTCCACTATCAGAAGGATGCCGTTTTCATCGGCAAATAAATAGCTATCTGCCAAGGCCATTTCCTTAAAGTTGGGAATGGTAACGGTCAATCCCTCCTCATCTTCCGGCCCCTTGGACACGATAACATATATAGGTGTATTCCTGCTCACCTCGTCTACAACTGTGTCATCGTTGATCTCATATCTGATAACCCCACCTACGGGCACATCCAGGCTGTGTTCGGCTGTAATCCGTACCTTGGCCATGAAGTTTTCGGCTGCCCAGGCTTCTATCTCTTCTTTGGTCATGGACATAAGATCGGGCAGTGGAAGGGTAACGGACAGGTCATGACCCAATGAGACCAAAACCTGCATAAATTCGCCTTTTTTAATTCGCGTTCCTTTGGTAACGCTTTGGGATATTATCTTGCCTGCCTCAACCTCGTCACTATATTCCTTTTCTACCTGTAAATTTATACCCTTTTCTCTGGCCCAAAGCTGGGCATCATTTTCCGTCCATCCTACAAGGTCTATAGCCTCAACTCCACGATTAAACAACAAGACAGTCCCTATGATTATGGCCAGCAATATCACCACACCAAGGGAAATGCTGATGTATCTGTTAAATTTCTTTGATGATTTGGGAGCTGGCGTCATTGGCTTTTGCTCTGGCTTTACAAACCCGGGTTTTTGGTCGAATTTCAGACTAACTTCTTCACCCTGAGACTCGCCTTTCTTCCCTTCGTTGACTGATTCTGCCAATGAATCTCCAACATGGGCATTAGGGTCTTGTTCTTGAGCTTTCTTTTTATAGGATTCTAAAAACTTGTTCCTTGCATCCATTTAATTATCCATGCCCTCTCTAGTTAGTTATATCCCTTCTCTTGAAGGTAAATATAGAAAGTATAACAAATATAACGGATAGACTCACTAACATCAGTATACCATACCCTATGCCCAGGGGGATACCCTTTTGGATGGCACTTTTTACTACAGAGTAGCGATTAAAGAAAGAAGTAAATTCCATATAGGGTATAGGTGTAAAAGCAATCCATTTCGCCACTGAATTACCATAGACTAAGATCTGCATCATTATGGTGGATCCGATATATAGTGCTATGGGAATTATAATGGCAACTGCTATATTCCTAATCAATACCGAAAGCAAAAATGACAGGGAGAATGTGAAAATAGCCGGCATGATACAGACTGCAAACTTTGGCAGATAATAGGCAAAGAAATTTATCTCCCCGGAAATGGTAAAGTTGGGATAGGTAAAGTCCTTAAATCCGAAGCAGATGCCGTTAGTAATCATATTAAGGAAGCTTCCCAATATATAGAGGACTAAGAATATGATAAGGGCAGATAAAAACTTGGCCATCAATATCTTTGTCCGGGTTTTTGGTCGAATTATCAATAGCCTGATGGTACCCTGTTGAAATTCACTGGCCATCAACCAACCGCCGATAAGAATAGCAAACATGGCAACGAAGGAGGAATAGCTCAGAAATTCAAAAGTCCTGTTCCTTGATCCAAAAGGCTCAAAGGACATGTCGGGCTTACCTGCGTCCAATGAACGCTCCGCAATAACTATTTGGTTATTAATTTCATCGCGTTCTGCCTCCATGGTGCTCACATATCGCGCATAGGTCTTGTACTGCTCAACCAGGTATCTTTCCCTGTTAAACTCCTCTTCCGTCAGGATCTTCCTGTACATCAGCTCTCGCTTGTTCATTTCTATATTTGAAAGAGCAGTATTTTGCCAGATGTCCTCCCCCGGTATGATGTTATTTTGAAGCCTATATTCCAAGGTGGGAATGTTGTTGGTCTCGATTAGCTCTATCTCATTCTTCATCTGCTCTATATACTCACTTACCCACTCCTCCTGAGATGGATCATCTATTATGATCTTTTCCTGTATGGCTATTCTTTCTTTTATATCCTCTATATTGTGTCTTTCCTGCTTGATCCGCAGGTCGACAAATAATGGAAAGTCATTGGTTTCCACTACTTTATACAGTGAATTCAACTGTTCATCTATCTCGTCCAGGGCGGCCAGTTTCTCTTCAGGAGTTATATTAATAAATTTCTCATCAAATATATCCGGCTCATATCCCATTCTATAGGACATGGCTTCATAGAGCTGTTCTTTAGGAAGGTGATTGTGTTCATACACAAACTTGTCACAGATGATTTCCCGGCCTGCCCAGGCTAATTCTACCCGGTAATCCCCATGCTCTGTTATATGGCCGGCCAGATCTACATAAAACTTTTGCTCTGCTTCCATCACCCCAAGGATAAGATCCAGAACCTCCTGGCTTGAGAAATTCCCCTTATCATTTTCCATATATCCCCGCTCATCTATAAGACTCTTGACATTCCAGAAGAAGGGATTATCGGATTTAATGGTTACGCCGTCCACTATTATGGGTTCCTCCTCATATTCACCCGGATACCAAGGCCTATCATATACGACACTTGTCATCACTCCCCTCGCGACCATGGGATAATACATATCCGTTCTGGACTTCTGTCCAATTAAACTGATTATAGGAGAGGCTATACAAATCGCCAATATAAGGATACCGATAATCAGTATAAACTTTGATCTTATTATATTCTTAATTTCGTACTTAACCTGTCTTAAAAAAAGCATAAGCTTATCCCCTTTCATTTATTTCATAAATTATCTGATCTGAGTTTTCGTGCCGGTGGTAATGGAGATGAAATCCTGCTCAAGGGTTCTATGCTTTTCACTGGCAGCGTATATGCCTATATCACGATACACCAGGTTCTTTATAATATTTGGCATTTCACTCCGCTTCATGATAACGATAACATTACCATTCTCTATCCTGCAATTTGCCTGTAGACTGTTTAGATATTCAACGGTCTTGTCCCTATTGTCCGTTAAGAGAGTGTATTCATATATATCATCAGTTACCGATTCTTCATCCTCATGGATAGCCTTCTCTCCGATAATAACGCCTTCATCTATTATATAAATTCTGTCACACATAAGCTCCATTTCGGATAATAGATGGCTTGATATAAATACACCGACTCCGGCCTCTTTTGCAAGATATTTTAAAAGATCCCTTAGCTCCTTAATGCCCAAGGGGTCCAACCCGTTGGTGGGCTCATCCAGTACTAAGAGACGGGGATTATGTAGTAGGGCTTGGGCTATCCCTACCCGCTGACACATACCCAAAGAATAAGTCTTAACCTTGTCATCGATTCTTCCTGACATTTTTACCATGTTGACGATGGTATCGATGTTCTCCTTATCCACGTTTTTATACATGGAGGCAAAGTACTCCAGATTCTGTCTGCCTGTCAGTCTCTTGTAAAGATCCGGATTTTCTATTATACCTCCTACGTTTTCCATGGCAGCCTCATAATCCGTGACTATATCATGACCGCAAATGCTTATATGTCCTTCCGTAATAGTAAAAAGGCCCATGATAAGCTTGATAGTGGTGGTTTTACCGGCACCGTTTGGTCCTAAAAACCCAACTATTTCACCGGAATTCACAGTTAAGGAGATATTATCAAGTATTTTCCGCTTCTTTATTGTCTTAGTTAAACCCTGAATTCTTAATAGTTCCATCAGCATTTCCTTTCCCACATATGTGTGTTTATATATTTAGACGTAATGTATAGAGGATAAGTTCCAATAAGTTTGTCTAAAATGTACAATACTTAATGGCCAGTCAAAGATCCACGGTATAAGTTCTATTGATATCTTGGCTTAGCTGTCCATCTCTGACAAAAATTAGATACATACATTATATTGTACACCTTGCATAAGAACAAATAAAGACATGTATAAATTTGTAAGGAATTTGTAACGATTTGTTAAATATTTATCATTAGTGTATCAAAAACCCCCGGTACATCCTTTCATACCGGGGGTTTAATTAGCTATTTTAAGATGATGAGTTCATTAAAGCTACCTAAGCTCATTCTTGGTTGGCAAGACCCTTCTCTCTCCATTTTCCTTTCTTAAAGAAAATTGTAGTAATGATGGCTCCAAAAACCCAAGAGACCAGTAGGGAAACATAGGTCGACTCCGGCCTTCCCGTAGGATAGGCAGCACTTCGGGTAAAATAAGCTATGGTATAAGCGATGGGCACTCTCAAGATAATAGTAGTGATCAATGAAATCCACATTGGAGTTACCGTATCACCCGCACCCCTCATTACACCGGATAGACTCTGCGTGACCGCCATGGCTATATAACCGACAGCAAGAATTCGCATCATATGCATACTTAAATCTACCAATTCAGAAGTATCCGTAAATATTCTCACAAGATATTTTCCGAATATTAGTATGATTACTGTTATCACCGTTGAAACACCCACAGCCAGCTTTAGTCCATCTCCCGTCCCCTTGTCTACCCTGTCGATCTTCCTAGCCCCAACGTTTTGTCCTGCAAAGGTCGTCATCGCGTTACCGAAAGTAAAGTTGGGCATCATGGCAAGTCCGTCCACCCGCATTACGATGACATTACAGGCGATTACCATTTCACCGAAGCTATTGGTTAGAGATTGGACAGCGACCATGGCCAGGGCAAATATAGCATGGGTTAAGCCTGAAGGTAACCCCAATTTTATCAGCCTTAACGAATATTCCTTCACAGGCCTTAACATTTCCATACTTAAATCAAAGGTATCTCTCATCTTCATAAGCTTAACCATACATAAAACTGCCGATACCCCTTGGGCAATTACCGTTGCCAGGGCTACACCCGGCACCCCCATTTTAAATCCTGCAACGAACCAAATATCTAAGATCACATTTAGCAAAGTAGAAACAAGCAGGAATACCAGGGCTGAAACCGAATCACCAAGGCCCCTTAAAATACCCGACAAGATATTGTAGTAGTTAAAGCCTGCTATCCCTATAAAAAATATAGTTAAATAACCTTGGCACCAATCAATTATGGACTCAGGTGTATTAAGAAGTGTGAGCAATGGTCTGGCTATCAAAGGACCCACCGCCATTATGAATACAGAAGCCATGGCCGTGAGGGTAATACAAACTCCTATGGAGCGAGAAAGCTTTTCCCGATCCTTCGCCCCAAAATACTGGGCAACCATAATCCCTGCACCGGTAGAAATCCCTATAAATAATACCATCAAAAGATTTAGTATCGGCCCTGCGCTACCCACGGCGGCAAGGGCGTTGTCCCCTATATATTTTCCAACTATTATGGAATCAGCAGTATTATAAAACTGCTGGGCTATATTTCCTAAAAGCATAGGTATAGCAAATTCAACGATGCGCTTCCAAGGGGTACCCTCAGTCATATCCCTTGGTGTAAACAGTTCCCTAAATTTCCCCATCTAAATATCCCCCACGTTCCTATATGTTGTATAAGTATTACTAGTGCCACCTTATCTATTGATTTTGACCCAGAAAGCCTTGTACTTATATATGTGTATAATAAAATTGCTATACGGGTAAAAATCGAATCTCGTCCTTTATGGATTTTCCGGCCAAAATTAGCCGACTTTATTATTATACCCATTATGGATCAATGAATCAATAACAAAACATAGGGAGCGGGGTTACCCATCACATAGGCATAACATATTATGTTAATAAAAAGGTCTATGAAAGGAGTAAATATCTATGTATCAGGCATACAACCATCCAAACTATTATTGGGCCCATGTACCTGCACGCTATCCGGATAATCATAAGGAATATATCGATTTAAGGGATTATGGGCCAGAGCCGTTTGTGGTTAATATTGAGGATGCTGCCGAACAAAACAGAACGTTTCGTACTGCCTTATGGACAGGGAATCACCTGCAACTTACCTTAATGAGTATCAATGTCGGGGAGGATATCGGCCTTGAAGTTCATCCCAACACAGATCAGTTTTTACGCATCGAAGAGGGATATGGCTTGGTTATGATGGGGGATAATAGGGATAACCTCTATTATCAGAGAAGAGTTTGTGGTAATTATGGCATATTTGTACCTGCCGGTACATGGCATAACTTAATCAATATTGGCTCTAAACCAATAAAACTGTACTCTATATATGCACCACCTGCTCATCCCCATGGTACTATTCATAAGACCAAAGAGGATGAAGAGCATCATGAATATTAAAGAAAAAAGAGATTGCCTTGTTTGGCAATCTCTTAATCACACTTGCTATTCATCTATGTTGATAGTTATCATCATACCTTTATTGTCGCCAAAATAGCTTATACTTATCCTGGAATCGTCTTTCTCCGAGCTAGCAGAATAACTTGTCATTTCTTCCATGGATGAGGTAGCTGAATCCTTTGTATAACCCAGGCTCTTTATTTTCTCTAAATATTCCTCGAAATCCTTTTCCTCAACTTCCTCCAGGGTAACTGCGGAGCCGGTATCGGTATTTACAGTTGATACTATTTTACCGTGTTTAAATTCAGGGATCAGGTCTATAGCCTTGCCCTTGGGCCATTTACTAGCACCAATGGAGATCTCTGAACCGTCCTCGTCTTTAAATGAAAAAGTTCCTTATTCCAGATCCACATCGGCGCCTTCTCCGGCTACCTTTTCCAGAATACCTTCCGTTATTTTATTGCCTATCTTCTTTTCGATATTTCTTCTTAAACCACAACCTGTAAGAGATAAAACCACTATGACTGCACTAAGGGCTAATACCATTATTCTCCTGGGCATAAGGCGTATCTACTATCTAATTTACTTTATAATCCGGAATTTGCCTATAAGGGGTAGTTCTTTTGCTTTACCGCCTAATCCATTTACAAGTCCTATAATTCCAAGTACCAGTACAAAGATGCTCAATACGGGCAACAGTATCCAGCCGAGTATTGGAATGATGCTAAGTACAATACTTCCACCTACTCCCAGGATGAGAAGAATCAATGCCTGATTAGCATGAAACTTACCAAAAGCTGAATCGGGGCAGGCTACTAGAGGTAAGAAAAAAATTATGTAAGCCAATCCTGCCATTGTTTTGTTCTTTTCGACATCTTCCTTATCAAATACCGGTATGCGAGAATCTTGTGTGTTCGGGGCAGTATTAAGATCTGACATTTGACAACCTCCTTATTATTCTACATAAGATTTCGTAGACATTTATGTGTGGTAACTTTTACCATACATTATAGTAAATATTATATAGTCTTTTTTTATGGATTTCAATCACCCTAAGGGTGATTTTTGTAACTATTTTGCTTTTTTATTATGCTAAAGAATCTATAAATAGAACTACCCACACTAAGAACGTTTTCGTCGAGTTTAGTGTGGGCTTCAGTGCAGAACTTCTTCCATATATTAAAATGCTATAGGATATAGGCTAGATATCCAGGTGTTTTTCCAAAGTGCGCCTGACTGCTCCTTTACCTTCCAACATCTCGTAGAACATGGTCTCTATTTTTTCACCTAACCCCACCTCATATAGGTCAACTCCAAAAATACTTTTATTGGAGATAATATCCCTAACCCGGGAATCCCTGGCTCCGAAGGACACTCCCTCCAGGATTCCCTGAAGCGTACCCATTAAAGGGTCCGGACTTACTTGAAAATTCTTTCCTTCATCATCAACTCCCAGCATATACCTGCACCATCCGGCGATGGCCAAGGGAATGCCAACCAAATCAGCGGGATTTAAATCCCCTCTTTTAGCATAGGATTTGATGGTCTCCCCGAAGCGAATGCCCACCTTCTGTGAAGTGTCGGTGGCTATCCGTTGGGGCGTATCAGGAATATAGGGGTTGGAGAAACGTACATTTATAACCTCGTCTATAAACTCTTTAGGGTTAATTATTTTTGGATCAACCACTACCCTTAAGCCCTCGTCATAACCTATTCTCTCAACCAGTTTTCGTAAAACCTGATCCTTCATCTCATCGGCGATCAGATTGTAGCCGAGTAAACAACCGAATATGGCCAGGGCTGTGTGAAGGGGATTTAGGCAGGTTGTCACTTTCATAGTCTCTACCTTATTTACCGTTTCCCGGTCTGTAAATATAATCCCCGCATCCTCAAGGGGGGGTCTGCCGTTTGTAAACTTGTCCTCTATGACCAGGTATTCGCTTATCTCCGCATTTACAAAGGGCGCAATATACGTATTCCGGGATGTTACGACAATATCCATATCCTCAATGCCTTGATCCTTAAAGGATTTTCCGACAATTTCGGAAGGCCTTGGGGTGATCTTGTCGATCATAGACAAGGGAAAGGTGATCTTGTTCTCATCAGCTAAATATTCCACAAAGCCTTGGTCCACAAATTCTCTTTTAAGCCATTCCTCGGCAATGGTCAAAACCGCCTCCTTTAACCTATCGCCATTATTGGAGCAATTATCCATACTGACAAAGGTCATGGGATACTGACCTTCTTTATATCTGGTGTAAGCTAATGCGGTAACAAGGCTAATGGTATGTAGGGGATTTCCAGGGCCATTTTCAATATCCTTCTGTACTATTTCCAGATAATCACCTGAAGCATCGTCCAGGGAATAGCCTTTTTCTGTGATGGTAAAGCTGGCAATCTCCAGGCTCGGATTCTTGAAGATTTCAATTAAACGTCTATAATCCTGGGGCTTGTTTCTATCCGCCGTGATGCCTTCTGCCACACTTCCTATAATAGATTTCCTAAAATCCCCGTCTGGGTTCATAAGAACCAATAGGGTAAGATTATCGTAGGGCTTATATATTTTGTCAATTATTTCATAATCATAGGATTCGACTGCCACGATCCCTGTATCAACCTTTTTATCATCCAGTAATTTCTGGTAGGCATTGGCAATAAAGCCCCTAAAGATGTTTCCTGCCCCAAAATGTGCCCATTGGGGCCTCTCCCTGGTATTAGCTATCATTTCATCCAGATTAAATCGGGGCAGTCCTATGTTCATAGCCTCCCAATCCGCCCTATTGCTCTTGATTGTTGCCTTGTTTAAAAGCATAATTTTTCCCTCCTCTTTATATACCAAATCCTTCACTAATTCCACTCTATAAGTCTCAAGACAATTCTATAGCATATTGACGATAAAAACTATTCCTTCAACCCGTTAGTTTGATATACATATTATACCCCCACAGACTTCAGCGAACCCTTGGGCACTACCGGGCCCGCAGCTTCTTTACGGATCTGTCGCCGCGCATATAAAAAGCTGGCTACCTGTCCGATCCCGGCTAAGGCCCAGGTTACCGGATAGCAAACAAAAAGCATGATAACCGTAGGATACCATTTGAAAAATGTAGCAAGCCAAACAATCCTCATTAGACAGGCACCTATGAGGGTACAGAGCATCGGTAATATTGAGTACCCCATACCTCTGGTCAGGCCTGGGAATACACTCATAAATCCGCATGTAAAGTAAGCAGCCATCATAACCTTCATTCGTTGCATTCCCAATTCAATAACTTCGGGATTGGAAGTATATATACCGAGAATTGGTCTTCCAATAAGCAGGATCACCCCACCTAAAACTATCCAGGTAGAGAAGATCAGGGCTGTACAAATCTTAGCGATGGTATCTATCCTGTCATATTTCTTTGCTCCCATATTCTGCCCTGTAAAGGTGATAGCAGCATTATAATAGGAATTCATGGTAGTGCCGATAAGACCTTCTACATTCCCAGATGCGGAGTTGGCGGCTATCAGAGTTGAACCAAAGGAATTAACGGCTGATTGGATAAGCACGTTGGAAATGGAAAACAAGGACCCCTGTATTCCTGCAGGCAAACCAATCCTGACAATTCCCTTTAATTTCTCCCAGTCTATTTGCATTTCCCGTGGAATGAAGCAAATTGCTCCATGACTCCTGTAAAGACAAACCATTATGAGTAACATTGAAAGATACTGGGAGATAACCGTCGACCATGCCACACCGGCAACCCCCATACCTAAGACTATAACGAAAAACATGTTAAGTACTACATTTACAATACCGGCGATAGTCAGATAATACATGGGACGACGGCTGTCTCCAACAGCGCGCAGGATTGCCGCCCCAAAATTATAGACCATGCTGGCGGGCACACCGATAAAGTATATCCTCATATACAGTATGGATAAATCTATAATATCATCCGGTGTACCCATCATTACCAATAAAGGCCTACAAAAGACAAGACCAATTATCATTACAAACAATCCGCCGATCACACTGATGGAGATTGAAGTGTGTACAGATTTACTTACATCATCGTGTTTATGGGCTCCATAATCCTGGGCTACAATGACACTGGTACCAACCGACAGTCCCATAAACAAGTTTATAATAAGATTAATCAGGGCACCTGTGGCACCCACCGCTGCCAGAGCTTCTCTGCCTGAAAAACGTCCTACTACAATCATGTCCGCAGCATTGAACAAGAGCTGTAATAAGTTCATAGCCATTATAGGTAGGGCAAATAAAATCATCTTCTTAAACAGCGGTCCATTACACATATCCATATCACGATTTTTTAGGGTCATAGACCTCTTCACTTCCTTTTCAAAATGCTGAACCCCTCATTTCAATTCATGTATCGAAACGCCTGTCTATTAGTATAGCATACTTAAATGCCTGTTGTGTTCGCCAATATTCGCATTTTTCATTGCAGTCCATAAAAAACATGATATAATATGGTAAATATTATTATTTTTTGGGGAGGATCTCTCATGGAATTATTAAATGAGTTCATTCAGAAAAGATTACGATTTCTAATCGCCAAACCGTATCTAACCGCGGGGATTTTCACCTTGATATTCAGCACGATAATAACTCTGGTATTAGGTTTAAAATTCTATGAATTTGCAATCATTACCCTTATTCTGGCTGTTGCAATTGAACTCCTTACCTATATTTTGGTAAATGAAGCAAAAGGGAAGCTGGATTCAGTTGTATACATAATGCAGCGTGTGAAGAACAGGGATCTGGATCAGAGCCTGGACCTTCATGAATTACAGGGCCTGGAATCCGTATCCACAAGCTTTAACAATATGATGGAAGAACTCAGGTCTATCCTGGGCTCACTCAAAACCATTTCATTGGAATTGGTGCAGGCTTCTGAAATACTCAACACCAACTCCGAGGGAATAAACGCCACTATGGATGATATATCCGCTACCATGGACGACATAGCCCATGGTGCTTCTGAACAAGCCAGCGAGGCAGAAAAAGCGGTAAACCTCATCACCCGCCTCTCCCAACAAATTCATTTGGTACATGAAAACACCACAAACGTAGCCAATGACTCTGAAAATATGCGGGAATTGAATTCCCAAGGCATAAGGGCAGTTGATACCCTTAAAAGTGCTAATATAAGGAGTGCCCGAACTGCTGAAGAAGTATCTCAGTTTATTAGATCCTTCGTCGAGAAATCCCAGAGCATAGGCGAGTTTGTTACTACTATCAATACCATCGCTGAACAAACCAATCTTTTGGCCTTAAACGCTGCCATTGAGGCGGCCAGGGCAGGTGAAGCCGGTCGAGGCTTTGCTGTGGTAGCTGATGAAGTTCGTAAACTGGCAGACAATAGCAAGCAGTCCACTGAACAAGTAGAAGAGATAATGGAGGGTATACTGAAAGAGGCCGATACCGCGTTTTCCATGATGGACACCATGGACGAGGTGGTATCAGAGCAGACAAATGCTGTAGACAACACTGCAAAAACCTTTAATGTTATAGCTACCAATATCGAAAATATCATCAATCGGATAAATGATATCAGCGAATCAATCGCTATTATGGAAAAGGACAAGGATGACGTCACCTACGCCATGCAGAATATATCTGCTGTATCAGAGGAAGCGGCAGCATCAAGCCAGGAAATTGCCGCCGCCACCCAGGAACAGAAGAATTCCATAGTCAAGATGGTAGCTTCCTCCAGAAACTTAAATCAACTATCCCTGGAGCTCCGCAAGCATGTAGAGGTATATAAGGTCTAGTCAGTACAATATAAGAAACAGGGCGACTATCAATAGTCGCCCTTTCCTGTATAATCCATTAATATTTCTTTATCACCTGTAATAGGACACCCCAGCTTTGAATATATCATATACATTTAGATCAGGGACATTAACTCCCATATTTTGGGTAAACCGTTCCGAATACCCAAGCCTGCCCAATACCCTGCCGTCTTTACTGGTTAAGCCCTCTATACCGCTGATGGGGCTATCCCCTGTTGGAACAAACCGGGTGGCTACCTGTCCTCCATCCTCCAATTCCCTAAGAGTGCCTGTATCTGCTATCAATTGGCCCTCCCTATGGGATACAATGGTCGTATATACATCTCCTACTCTGGCATCCATAAACCAAGGGGATAAATCGGAGATAACCTGGGTATCAACTATCCGGGACACATGAAAACCGGTTGGATTGAGGACCAAATCTATTGGGGAATCTGATATCAGGTTTAGATTCAGCAAGGTTTCAAAGCCACCGCCCAATCCCAATATAAGGCCATCGTTTACTTCCAGGTGTTCCTTAATTGCATCCTGTATTTGAGGAGCCTTTAGAATTGCAGTTCCAAGCTGTCCCGTTTTTTCCGGCTCATCGCCTATACTAAGACCACCAGGTATTACCAGGATCTGTGCCCTCTTTATTGACTGGCCTATCCTGGCTATGGAATCTCGTATCTCTTGAGGATTTAAATCCCTGAATACCAAAGTCTCCACCAGCCCCCCGGCCCCTTCAAAAGCTTTTATAAGGTCGTATTCAGAGGTGGTTCCAGGGAATATGGGGATAAAGATCCTCGGTTTTGCTATTTTCCTATCGGCTTTAATATTCATTCCTTCGGTATAACTGACCAGCTCACGCTCTTTAGTCTGTTGTGTGGCTTTGGTAGGAAATACCTTCTCAAGGGTCTCCTCCCAGGCTTCCAAGGCACTGGTCAGCTTTATATCAAGACTCCCATAGGTTATAAGAGGCTCTTCTTGAGTTTGCCCCAGTTTGATATAATTGACGCCGCGGAATATCTCCTCGAGGTTCTGTCCCCTCTCTATCTCCAAAATAATCGAACCGTAATCTGGACTAAATAAGTTGTCCATGCTGATTCCATTATAGATTTTAAAGCCGATCCCATTACCAAAGGCCATCTTGCTTATGGCCTCGGCTATTCCGCCAGCCCTCACGCTATGGGCTGACAAAATCCTACCTTCCAGTATCAGTTGATGAATCCTTACATAATTTCTCTCAAGCAGGTCAAAGTCCGGAAGTCCCCATTGATCCTTATGCAAGGGTATCAGGACTACCTGGGTGCCCCTCTCTTTAAACTCAGGTGAAACAGTATTCCTTATATCAAAAGCGGTTACACCAAAGGCAACCAGGGTAGGCGGTACCGATAAATCATTAAAGGTACCTGACATGCTGTCCTTGCCCCCTATTGCCGGAATCATCAATGCCATCTGTGCATAATACGCTCCCAGAAGTGCGCTAAAGGGTTTCCCCCATCTCTGTGGATCCCTGTCAAGCCTTTCAAAGTATTCCTGTAGGGATAACCTCACCTTTCTATAGTCCCCACCTATTGCAGTAACCTTGGCAACGGCTTCTACTATTGCATAAACCGCCCCATGAAAAGGGCTCCATGTTGAAATTTCTGGATTATATCCAAAGGTCATGATAGTACCGGTGGTGGTATCTCCGTCTGAAACCGGTAACTTAGCTACCATTCCCTCTGTAGGCGTAAGCTGATATTTACCCCCAAGGGGCATAAGTACTGTTCCTCCGCCAACGGTACTGTCAAAGCGTTCTATAAGACCCCTTTGACTACAGATATTGAGATCCCTTAACATGTCAAGCCAGATTTTCTCTATATCCTTCTCTTGGTAAGGGGCATTCTCCTTGACATCTTCTGTCCCAGAAAAGGGCTGTTTCTTCATATCGGGAGAAGTCACCTTAACGGGGTTGCTCTTGGGTGCCCCATTGCTATCCAAAAAACCCCTGCTTATATCCAAAATTATATTACCCTTCCATTCCATCCTCAACCTAGCTTCCTCGGTAACCCTGGCGACAGAGGTAGCCTCTAAGTTCTCCTCCCTGGCGGCGGCAATAAAATCAGCTTCATTTGCCTTGTCCACTACAACAGCCATTCGCTCCTGGGATTCGGATATGGCAATTTCCGTACCGTCAAGTCCAAGGTATTTTTGGGGGACCAAATCCAGGTCTATAAATAACCCGGGTGCCAGCTCCCCTATGGCCACCGATACTCCTCCGGCACCAAAATCGTTACACCGTTTTATCATGGTACTTACTCGGGGGTTCCTAAAGAGCCGTAGAATTTTCCTTTCTTCGGCTGGGTTCCCTTTTTGCACTTCAGCCCCGCTCAGTTCCATAGACTCTTCGGTATGGGCCTTCGATGATCCTGTAGCCCCACCGCAACCGTCCCTTCCGGTTCTACCGCCTACCAGTATAACTACATCGCCGGGCTGTGGTATATCCCGTACCACGTTTTTTCTGGGAGCAGCGGCTATTACAGCACCCAACTCCATTCGCTTTGCCACATATCCGGGATCATAGATCTCTACCACCTGGCCTGCGGGTACACCTATCTGATTCCCGTAAGAGCTATAGCCCGCAGCAGCTCCATTGGTGATCTTCAATTGAGGGAGCTTACCCTCCAAGGTATTGTGTATTGGGGTTCTCGGATCCCCGCTTCCGGTTATCCTCATCGCCTGATATACATAGGACCTCCCTGACAGGGGATCCCTTATAGCGCCGCCAAGGCAGGTAGATGCACCACCAAAGGGCTCTATCTCTGTGGGATGGTTGTG
>LSQX01011617.1_pt1 | contig 18479 bp, 16 predicted proteins | sample 654561 | NCBI WGS metagenome assembly LSQX01 (sample SAMN04489861, study PRJNA283612) | anaerobic digester metagenome | isolation source: 4 biogas reactors fed with cattle manure at either 37C or 55C with and... | place: Denmark: Kongens Lyngby | collected 2014
ATTTATAATATGCTGCCATCTCCGCAATAAGCATGGAAGCAACAACAGCATCCTTATCTCTCGCAAAGGTACCGGCAAGGTATCCGTAGCTTTCTTCAAAGCCGAACAGATACTTCATATTTCCAAACTCATCCAATTGCTTTATTTTTTCTCCGATAAACTTAAATCCGGTCAGAACCTCAATGAGCTCAACATTATAATCTTTGGCAATTTCCTTGGCAAGCTCGGTGGTAACTATGGTTTTTACTACAAAACCGTTTTCGGGTAGTTCTCCCCTCTTTTTCTTCTGAGACAATATGTACTCAAGCAAGAGGCACCCTGTCTGATTACCGGTCAAAACTACATATTCTCCGTCTTTGTTTCTGACTACAACCCCCACCCTGTCACTGTCCGGGTCAGTTCCTATAATAAGATCCACATCCTCTTTCTTTGCCAGTTCAATAGCAAGTTTAAAGGCATCCTTCTCCTCCGGATTCGGATATGCTACTGTTGAAAACTCAGGATCCGGGAGCTCCTGTTCCTTTACAACAATTACATTTTCAAATCCGGTTTCTTTAAGTATTCTCCTAACCGGTTTATTTCCGGCGCCATGCAAAGGTGTATACACAATCTTAAAGCTGCGTCCGATTTCCTTTGAAAGCTCCGGATTAACGGTGAGAGTTTTAAGCTTTTCTATGTATTCATCATCAACCTCTTTGCCGATAATCTGAAGCAATCCCTTCTCGATTGCTTCATCCTTCTCCATAATCTTAACCTTTGTTATGTCTTCAATTCTGCCTATATAGGACAAAACTTCGTTTGACGCTTCAATGGGAAGCTGTCCCCCGTCTTCTCCATACACCTTGTAACCGTTATATTCTTTTGGGTTATGGCTTGCAGTAACCATTACACCTGCAGCAGCCTTTAAATGCCTTACCGCAAAAGAAAGCTCCGGCGTTGGTCTGAGTTCATCAAAAAGGTATGCCTTTATTCCGTTACCGGTTAAGACCTTTGCTACCTCCAGTGCAAACTCCGGCGATTTACGCCGAGAATCATAGGATATAACAACTCCGTTATCCGACATTCCACGGCTGTTCACATAATCAGCCAATCCTTGTGTAGCCTTTCTGACCGAATAAATATTCATTCTATTGGTACCTGCGCCTATTATACCTCTAAGACCGCCGGTTCCAAATTCCAGATCCTTATAGAATCTCTCTTCAATTTCTGCAGGGTTATCCTTTATACTATTCAGTTCATCCCTAGTTTCCTTGTCAAAATATTCGTTTTCCAACCAGAACTTAAAAACTTCACTACTCGACATATAACTTCTCTCCTCAACTAAACAGAGTTTCAAATTTAAAAAAATCTCATTCCTTAGTATAACATATTCTATGCATAATACAACAATTATATTATGTAGTTTACCTGATTTATTTTAAAAAATAAACATATTTTCTCTTGAGTTTTTTTATCATGCAATTGCTTTTTATTTTAAACGCTTACACCGTATATCGACAAATATAATACTTGGCAATTTACATAATTAATGCTATAATAAAATTGTAATACATTCTACCTCCCTACTTGAAGGTATAAGGAGATAAATAGACTTATGAAACAGGGCAAAATTGTCGAAAGGCAATGACGCAAAGCCATGGGTCTAAGTCGGAAAAGCAAAGCTTTTTCGATATGATTGCCAGGTTACCATTAAAAGTTCTGTTTATACTCTTAATAATAGATTTGGAAATAGGTCTTATATTTCCTTATACCCTTTTTTTAAACGGAGACAAAAAATTAGGGCAAAAGCCCTTTTTTCATTTCATAAAAAATCATGCCTGTAATACTGAATTTATGGATGAGATGTGATGAAAAAATGAAAGAAACGTTGTGTAGCAAGTCGAAAAGCCTTTTAATGCAATCTCAATATTACTTTGTGAAAGTATAAATAACCTTTATTATAACCGGGCCAATCAGAACGGAAAAAATGGTCGGAAATATAAACAGCACCATCGGTATGAGCATTTTGACCGGTGCCTTCATGGCTTTTTCCTTTGCCCTCTGCCTTCTCTTCTCCCTCATCTGTTCCGATTGAATTCTAAGCACATTACCGATACTTACACCAAGCTGGTCTGCCTGGATAATTGAGCCTATAAAGGTGGTAAGGTCCGGAATATTGACCCTTTGTGCCATATCCTTAAGGGCATCTCTTTTTTGCTTTCCTACCTTCATCTCATTTAGCACGTCTTCAAATTCCGTGGCAATGGGTCCCGGCATCTTGTCAATAACCTTGGCAAGCGCTCCGTCAAATCCCAGTCCCGCCTCAACACTAACCGTAAGCAAATCCAGGACATCCGGAAGAGAATTGGAAATCACTTTTTGCCTCTCCCGGATTTTTCTGTTTAGCAGCATGTTGGGAAAAAGCAATCCGAAGCAAAACTCAATTATGCATATAAAAACAACGGTTCTTATATCAAAGCCCAAGTACATGCCGAAAGCAGCTGTAATCAGAGGCAATCCGATAATAATTATTATTTGAATATTAATCCAATCCTTTATTGTAAGGTTAAAAGGATTACCCGCCATAATAACCTTTTTTTCAAATACCGAGACTATTTCCTTGGGAGTCACCTTTAAAACCACTCGGGTTATATCATCGAGAATAGGTCTTACAACCCTGACAAACAAAGGCTGGTTCAGTTCACTTTCCATTGATTTTTCGTCTTCCTTGCTGATTTTGTCAAGCCTAATGCTTATTACCCTCTTATTTCTGTAATATACCCCTAAGAATGCATAGAAAATAAGGTAGCAGGAAATAAAAACCGAAAGCAAAAGCAAATACATTATCATATTCATTATCTCACACCTCGATTTTAACAATTTTGCTTATAAAATATATCCCCATGAGTTCCATAAATACAGAAAATCCAAGTATTGCAAGTCCCAAAGGATCGGTAAACAATACGCTTATGTGCTGCTTATTAATCAAAAACAGAATTAATACAAGACCCACGGGCAACAGAGAAATAATAAGCCCGGACATTCTTCCTTGAGCGGTAACGGTTCGCACTTCACCTTTGATGCTTATTCTTTCTCTTATGGTATTGGATATATTGTCCAAGACCTCGGCCAGATTACCTCCCACCTGTCTTTGAATCAACACCGCTGTAACCACCAACTCCAGATCATCGCTGGAAACCCTGTTAACCAGATTTTCCAAGGCATTTTCGGTACTGGTTCCGAAATTCACTTCTTTTTGAAGAAGGGCAAATTCCTCCGCCATGGGACCGGTCATTTCCTTGCTCACAATATCCACTGCTTGAAAGAAGCTGTACCCAGCCTTCAATGAGTTTGAAATAAGAACAATGGCATCGTTAAGCTGATCATTCAGATGCTTGATTCTCTTTCTTATCTTCAGTTTGAGATATATAACGGGAATAAACCATCCGATGATCCCTCCGATTAACGCAAAAATTATTGCCATGGAGGATGAACCGAAGAATACAAAGAAAAAAGTGCCCAAAACCAACATAAGAATGATGCATACGGTTATAAACTCCTCAGGCTTCAATAATACATGTGCCCTTTGAAGCTCCAGCTGTACCTTCTTTTTGTATCCGTCCAAAAATTTTGCACCTTTAACCCCTCTTGCTATTAAGCTAAGTCCGGCCTTGTACTCCTTTTGTTTTGTCTTTTTCCTGGTTTCCCGGTTTTCCTCTATACTGATATACTTTTTCAAACGCACTATGGAACTCTGTTTTCCGATCAAATATCCCATTATCGGGTAAAATAACATCATGGCTGTTACAAAAGTCAATACGGAAATAATGAATAGCATATTATAACCCTCCAATAAAGGTTGTTGCATAACCAATGATCCATAAGAATTATGGCAAGTTTCGAGTGCATTTCAGATGTTATTTTAAATCCGTATACCAATTACCCTAAAATCAGGGTTTGAAAAGATCCAGCGGGAGCATTATCCCTGCCCTTTCTATTTTTTCCATAAACTTTGGTTTAATTCCAGTGGGTACTATATCTCCGATTATTCTGCCCCTTTCATCCTTTCCGCTCTGTCTATATATGAAAATATCCTGCATGGTTATAATATCGCCTTCCATACCTGTAACCTCGGAAATATGGGTAATCTTTCTGCTTCCGTCCTTAAACCTGGACTGCTGCACAATAATATCAATAGCCGATGCTATTTGCTCCCTTATTGCTTTTACGGGAAGATCCATTCCTGCCATTAGCACCATGGTCTCAAGCCTGGCAAGCATGTCCCTCGGTGAATTGGCGTGGCCGGTGGTAAGGGAACCGTCATGACCGGTATTCATCGCCTGAAGCATATCCAAAGCCTCACCGCTTCTAACCTCACCCACAACAATTCTGTCAGGTCTCATTCTCAGAGAGTTTCTGACCAGATCCCTTATGGTAACGGCACCCCTTCCTTCAATATTCGGAGGTCTGGTCTCAAGTCTTACCACATGTTCCTGAGCCAGCTGAATTTCCGCAGCATCCTCTATTGTGACTATTCTTTCATCCTCAGGTATAAAGGAGGAAATAACATTCAGGGTTGTGGTTTTACCGCTGCCGGTTCCTCCGGAGACCACTATGTTCAACCGGGCTTCAACACATGCCTTTAAAAACATGGCAACATTCGGTGTCATAGTCCCGAAATTTATTAGGTCTTTTACATCATAAGGCTTGTCGGAAAATTTTCTTATGGTGATGCTGGGTCCGTCTAATGCAAGGGGCGGAATAATTACGTTAACACGGGAACCGTTGGGAAGCCTCGCATCCACCATCGGCGAGCTTTCATCTATCCTTCTTCCTATGGGGGCTACAATCTTTTCTATAACATGCATGACATGCTGGTCATCTTTAAACCTGACATCGGACAACACAAGCCTTCCCTTTTTCTCCACATAAACCTTGTTCGGGCCGTTTACCATAATTTCCGATATCGTAGGATCGTGGATCAGCGGATTTATCGGTCCGAACCCTATGGTTTCATCAATTATGTCCGATATTATTTTCTGCCTCTCGTTTTTTGTAATATATGAGTTTTCTTCATTTTGTATGATTATTCTTGTCATATCCGGTTCATTATCCGCTCCGCTAAAATTCGCAATCACATCCACAGTGTCCCCGGGCTTGATCAAATAGCCCACTGCAATTTGCTCACTTACATTTATCGCTATAGCCCTTTTTCCTGCGGGAAGATTAAAGGCCAAAGTCAGATCTTTATCCTCAACAAGTCTGTCCCTTAAAATTTGCTCACCTTCAATTACCCTGTCTTTCAGCCTTTTCCCAATAATATCCGCCTCATTTAAGACTGCCTGGGGACTTAAATATTCCCGCGTCACTTTAGACATTTTTATATCCGCTTCCGTTATCAAATGCTTCGCGGGCAATGTTTTCGCAGCAACATAAACATTTATATACTCCGTCACCTCAGCCTTTGCCGTCGACTTTCGTATATATAAGTACACCAGCCCGGTTGTAAATATTGCCAAAACCAGCGAAATTATAATCACTCGTTTATTAACTGACTCCATAATGCCCCTCCTCAGTATAAAAGTTCTAACCCCTCGATCCTTTTTTCATTAGCGAAATTCAGTGAACCAGCTTAACACCCAAAAGTCCGAAATCCGGCATTCCGTCACTTGTCGAAGCTTTTACGGTATACCTTATAAACCTCCCCTCCAGTGTTATTGTATCTTTAAGCCCTTTAACCACGTTTCCCCTCTCAACAAAAAACGCAGTAAAACCTACAACTTTCATTGCCCCATCCAGGGATGAATCTTCCTTTTCAACCACAGGAAGAATTATTATTCTCGGACATCCCAGAGTATAATTATCATAAGAGCATAAAGGCTCATGCCTGCATTTATAGATTAACTCATCAACACTGTTTTCATCTATATTCAATGAACCGCCGGAAACGGCATTGAGGTTCATACCCAAGTGCACCTTTTTTCTGTAACCGTAAATAAACGATGTTTTAAAGCTTTCATCCTGAGTATCGATAGGGATTATCTTAAGAACCGGTTCATCATTTTCCTTGCTTTTTTCAATGTCGGAATTTGTGAGCTTGCACTTATCTCCAAAGGAAAGCTCCGCGCTTTCTACCGCAACAGGACTTATTCCCGTATAGGATGTAACATTGGAGAGCTTTGCGGTAACTCTCGATTCTATCTGTTTGTCTTTAAAGCCCACGTACCTTAAAAAAATATAACCTATATTCTTTTTAACCAGCAGAGTTATTTCCCTGTTGTTTTCGGATATTCTAATATCCATTTCACTTACACCTTTTATTCTTCCGGAAACCTTCCTTTTAATCGACACAATACATTCTTCCCTGCTGTCGGCAAGAGTTTGAGCCCCGGACATCACTATAGAATCAACATTTCTGGAAAGACTATATCTTTCATAGGCTACATAACCTATATCCGTCACGAGGGCAGATAAAATTACTATTAAAACAACGGAACAAACAAAAACCAGAGATGTACTTCCCTTGGATTCCTTCAATTTATTAAGGATTGATCTCTTCTTCATAGCTTATCCCTCATTTGGACTTTGGATTAAAAGGTTAAAATCTACTCTATTCTCATTACCGTTTTTGATTTGAGTTTCAAAGGGTTAGGTACGATAGAAGAAATCAGTGGAGTCAAAAGTACATTGTCATATGTAATGGTTATTGTCACTTCCTGACCCTTCATTCTGTCGGCCTGAGCCGGATATATTTCGGTAACCACCCGGGACTGGTCAAGGGTGGATGTCATATTTACCACCATCATGTTTATCTCCAAGTCCGAGCAGCCCACAGCGGCATTTCTCGCTGCTTCCCTGGATGCATTGGTAATTACCAGGTAATTGTTAAACAACAAACCGAAATCAATTATACCGGTGAGCAATAAAACTACAATGGGAAGTATCAAAGCAGTTTCTACCATAGACTGGCCCTTCCGGTTGCCCAAAAGTTTATGTTTCAAATACATAAAACCACACCTTTCCTCTATCCCACGGAAGAAACATCCCCTATCTGGAATCAGATAGGGGAGTTTTTCATACATATCAATTAAGGAGTACCTGCACCTGAAGCCGGAGTTATTGTATCCGATACCGATGTAAACAGCTCAGCAATCTTTGGACCCAATATCAGCAATGCAGCTATGCACGCTACTGCTATCAGTGAAATGATGAGTCCGTACTCAACCATTCCCTGTCCTTTTTTGTTTCCCAAGAACGATCTTAGATAAACTTCACACATTTTTAACATATTTTTTCCACCTTTCCGATTATAATAGTTTTATTTAGCCTATCTGCCAACGACCTTAATTACGGAGTACCTGAAGCCGGAGTCAGAGTATTGGATACTGATGTAAACAGTTCAGCTATCTTCGGACCAAGCACTAATAGCGCTGCTATACATGCCACTGCTATCAATGAAATAATAAGTCCGTATTCAACCATTCCCTGTCCTTTTTTGTTTCCCAAGAACGACCTGAGATAAACTGCACACATTTTTAACATTCCTGCTTCCACCTTTCTTTTTTTATATTTCCTCCGCAATCGAATATAACATTGTTATGCACTATGTTCGGAAACTTAGGTTATTAGCGAAATCATATGCATAAACTATAGAAGGGATTTTTATATAAGCATGTTTTTTACTTAATATTTTTTAGAAAAGTGACATGAAGTAGTTGAAGAAATGTACCAAGGATGAGCCCATTAAGCCAAGTACAACAAATAAAGCCATTGCAATGAAGATAATTATAAATGCGTATTCCACCAGTCCTTGACCCTTTTGTCTCTTAATAACTCTACACAAAACTTCAAATAGTTTCATGGTCTCTGTTATCCCCCTTGCCTGTAAGGCTGTTAACTACCTTACTCTTTTATTATAAAATGTAACGCCATCAATAACTATCCATCAGGTGCCTCGGTTTACATAAATAAATATACCCAGAAAAGTTTTAGGAAGTCCTACAAACCACCGTCCCATAAGACCGACTTTATGCAGATTTTTCTTTTCTATAAAAAGCACAAAAGTGCAGATAAATAATCCAGAAACTAAGTTTCGCAAGTCCAGAGCCTGTAAATACTCCTCGGGGACAAGCACAAAAAAAAGAACATTCCTAAGAATGCTCTTTTATGTAATACTCTGTTATTTTTAATTTGTTATATTGTGTTTAAAGGCATATATTGCTGCCTGTGTCCTGTCAGACACATTAATCTTTCTGAAAATATTCGAGATATGATTTTTAACCGTCTTCTCACTTATGTAAAGGCGTTTTGCTATTTCCTTGTTAATCAAACCTTGGGCAATAAGTTCAAGTACCTCTAATTCTCTCGCCGTAAGAGTGTTTTCATCTTTCTTTACCTTGTCATTGGACATTACCCTGCTGAACTCATTAACAAGCTCTTTAGTCATATTTGCCTGTATATAAGGCTGTCCCCGGTAAACACTTCTAATGGCTTCAACCAATACCGCCGGATCCGCATCTTTCAGCACATAGCCCTGCGCCCCTAGCTGCAAGGTTTTAAACAAATATTCCCTGTCTTCATGAATAGTGAGTACAATTATTCCGCAAGGAATATTCTCGTCCTTAATTTCCTTTATCGCTTGTAAGCCATTTATTCCCGGCATATTAATGTCCATAAGAATCACGTCCGGATGATTCTCTTTTGCGATCTTTACAGCATCTTCTCCGTTCGAAGCCTGCGCCACCACAGCTATATCCTGCTCCAACTCCAAAATCTGTTTGAGACCTTGCCTCACCATGGCATGGTCATCTGCAATTGCCACACGAATTTTATCCATTTTAGACCCCCTCTTCCGGAACCAAAGGTACTGTTATATATATTTTTGTCCCTTTATTAACAGCAGAATCAATTTTAAATTTTCCGTTCAGAAGTTCCACTCTTTCTTTCATGCTGATCAATCCGAAACCGCCGTTTATATCAGTGCTACTTTCCTTTAGGGCATTAATGTCAAAACCTATTCCGTCATCGTTTATATGAAGTTTTAACTCATTTTTCAAAAATTCAAGATTAATTATTACCTTTTTGGCATTGGCATGTTTTTTTATGTTATTGAAGGCTTCCTGCACCAGCCTGAAAACCGTTAATGCCACCACAGGCTTAAGTTGGTTGCATTCTCCTCTGGTCTTAAATATTACCTGGGTTTGGGATTCTTCTCGATAAGTCGTTATGTATCTTTGAAGGGTTGGTATCAAACCTAAATCATCCAAAGACATCGGCCTTAAATTGTATATTATTTTTCTCACATCCTGAAGCGTATCTCTTACAACAGCCTTTAAGAGCCTTAATTCATCTTTAGCTTTGTCAGGATCAGAATCCACTAAACGTTCACAAATTTCAGCTTTTAAAACAATATTGGACATGGACTGGGCAGGTCCGTCATGAATTTCCCTTGCAACCCTCTGACGCTCTTCCTCCTGAGCTTTTAAAATTCTTATCCCCAAAAGCTGCATTTGATGCATGTCTTCAAGCTTAATACTCACATCCTGAAGATCCCCTGTCAGGTAACCCATCGACACTCCAAGCTGAGAAATAAGGTTGTCTGCCTTCTCAACAGTGCGAAAGGCTCCTTTAAGTCTGACTTCAATTTCATTTCTTCTTCTGATATAATACCGTTCCTGTTCTCTCTTTATTGCAAGTTCAACCCTTAAACCATCGGCATCTTCATAAGACCTTTTTATTTCTTCCTCTGAATATTTATCGTAAAATTTGCTTACAAGCATTAGATGTTTCTTGCTTTCTTTAAGCTTCATCTCAAGAAATTCGATACTTTCAGCCGTTTCCCAAATAAGCTTCTTTATTTCCTCAAGCTCCTCTTCAAGCCGCTTGCATTCATCCCTTGCTTCCTCAGCAATCTCATAGAGCTCGGTTTTGCTGCTGTTTATGGCTTCAATAGTTCTTTTTATAACTTTGTCGAGATTAGCTATATCAACTCTATAGTTAGCCACTTTAATACCTCACCGAATAATTTGACTAATAATATATATTTCGACATCAAGATTCAAATTCCTTTGTCATTTTTCACCGTGTTAGATTTTAACAATAATATAGACTTTATTTTACACTTTCGAAATTTTCTTCACGGTTACCCATTGTTCCATAGCTTAATAACCTCTGTTTATAAGTATTAAAATATGTTATAATGTATATCGCTTGGTATATAAATTATAAATAGAAAGGAAAACAAAAGATGAAATCAAGAGTTGCAATACTAAAAACAAATCCTTCCACTGTACTGGAGGATTACCATAGATTGATGAACCTGGCAAACTACCAGGATTATATTGCAAAAGATATCGATACGGCACTCAAAATAAACATAAGCTGGCATTTCTTTTATCCCGGAAGCTCAACCACACCTTGGCAGCTTGAAGGTGTTATCCGGGCTATGAAGCGGGATGGATATAAGCCTGAGCTGATCCATGGCTGCCATAACAGAACGGTGGTTATCGATTCTCATTTGGGAGAGAGGGAAAACAAGCAAATTAACGTTATCAATTCCCACGGACTTCGCAATATCCATCTTTATGAGGGTGAGGAATGGATTGACATAAGAGAAGCCGTAGGAGACCTTACAAAGAAGTTTTTGTGTCTCAATGATGTTTATCCGAAAGGCTTTTCAATCCCCAAAAGATTCATCGGTGAAAACATCATCCACCTCCCCACCGTTAAAACCCATGTGTTCACCACCACTACCGGTGCCATGAAAAACGCATTTGGGGGACTTCTGAATGAAAAAAGGCATTGGACACACCCTGTTATCCATGAAACTTTAGTGGATTTATTAATGATACAAAAGAAAATTCATCCCGGTGTTTTTGCCGTTATGGACGGAACTTTTGCCGGAGACGGTCCAGGCCCGCGCTGTATGATACCCCATGTTAAAAATGTAATTCTCGCATCGGCGGATCAAGTGGCAATTGACGCTGTTGCAGCAAAATTAATGGGATTTGACCCTCTAAAAGATATAAAGTATATCCGATTGGCCCATGATGCCGGCCTGGGGTGCGGTGACGTAAGTCAGATCGAAATTGTCGGCGATTTGGATGCTCTGGACGAGAAATGGAACTTTGTGGGACCTTTCAAAAAGATGACCTTTGCCAGCAAGTGTCAGCACTTGATTTATTGGGGACCGTTAAAAAAGCCGGTGGAATGGTCATTAAAAACCATTCTGGCTCCTTGGTCCTATATTGCCAGCGTTGTTTACCATGATTTGTACTGGTATCCCAAGCATTACAGCAGGGTAAGAGAAATATCCAATTCCGATTGGGGACGTTTGTTCGCCAATTGGGAACAGTTGGAATTGCCTCCCGACGATCTGTCTACTCCAGGATGGAATAACGTCGGTGATAAGCCTTTGGTACTGTCGAAGGAAACAAAAGATATGATCAAAAAAGGCTTCAAAGTTCTTGGCGGTGCAATAAAGGAAGCTCCCGAGTTTAAGAAGAAGCCGAAGAAAAAGTAAAAATTTAAGAAAAATATTCCACAAGCTTAAGTTATTCAAATACAGAGCTTGTAAATACTTTTAAATTAAGGGACACCCCAAGTTTGGAGTGTCCCTTGTGTATTGCCTGTATTATATTCTTCCCCTGTTATTCCTCAACCGGGAATTTTTTTATTTTACGCAGCAGGAATCTTTTTAAAAGAGTTACATCCAATGAATCTATGCTTTCATCACCGTTTAAGTCAGCCGCCTTCAAGGATATGGACGATGCATCGATACGTCTTAAAATAAATCTTTTAAGAAGAGTAAAATCTAAGGAATCAATTTCCAAGTCACCGTTCAGATCCCCATATAATACCGGCTCGGGAGTAGGTTCGATTACCGGAGGATCAATGGGTTCTGAAATCAGCTCATCGGTTTCAACGGTTACCGTTTCCGTTTTTGCAGTGTTTATAATGTCCCTTGATGTCAGACTCTGAATTACAGTTCCCTGAGCCGTATAAACTCCCGGGCTTATAACCCTCGCATAATATTCAATGTATGGATTCGACCTCCAGTACGGGGTGTTGTACACATAGAAGGTTATCTTCTGTCCGTCGGTATTCCACAATGATCTGTAAGGTTTCAATCCCGAAGGGAGATAGTCGGTTATTTCATAAACCCCGTCAAAGGCATTGGAACTTATTTTCCACTCAAGCCTTACCTTTATAATGTCTCCTTGTTTCAAAGTATTTGCATTGACAGCAACACCGTTGGTATGATAATAGGAACGCTTTATAGATATTTGATCGTCTACTTTTTTGATGTCAAATACATTCTCTTTATAAATCGATACTCCGGCTACTCTTCCTTTTACATCAACTATTTCAAAGTCTTGCAATTGATGAGGCAGAAGATCGATACTAAAACTCCTTCCGTTTTTCAATTCAACTGTTTCCTCTTTGCCGTCATAACTGTATGTGAATTGAGAATCGCTGCTATCCGCTTTGCCGATTTCTCCAGAAATATACATGAGCTTTTCGGTATATATAAGTATTTCTTTGGAAAAATGGACCCGGCAATAATCATACAAGCCTTCCTTTTCCGGTCTGTCAAGCTTGGAAGCCAGATAAGCACACAGGGAAGTAGCTTCTAAAATACTGTCCTTATTTGAGCCGGTATTCACTCTGTAATATGGGGCATATTCTTCAATATATGGAGATATCCTTTCCTCATATATCTCTTCTGCTTTAATATAATCGCCAAGTTCACAATAAGCAAGTGCAAGATATATAGTGTCCAAAATGCTCGTGTTATCAATCTTCTCGGCTTCATCAAGCATTATCAAAACAGGCTGATCCAAAACTGCTAGTCCATACAGGGCTTTAATTCGGGTAGCATTGTCATCGGTCATTTTTTCAAAATAGCCTATTAGCTTCTGTGTGTTCACAAAATCTTTTGCCAATACAGAAAGCTTGGCCGAAATTTCAAGATCACTGTCGGAATAAGGCAGCAACGCCAATCCTCCGTCAGTCTTTTGATACTCCGAAAGATCCGGCTTCTCAAGAGCATTGACAAATGTATTGTCCTTGAAATGCTCATTTAAAAGCTTTGAAGCAAAATATTTAGAAATAAACTGGTCTATCCTGTTTCCGGAGCTATAGTACAAGTTCATAAGCTCTGAAAAATACATTCCTTTGCTTCTGTCCTGAATTATGATCCTTGTATTTCCGGACTCTCCGCCTTTTATGGTCATGCCGGGGACAATGTCAAAGAAGTCTGCCTTTTCAATCCGGTAGTACGACTCCACCACATTTATCGAATGCTGTACTGCATCGGAAAGTCCTGTTTCGGTATAAGCCCGTATTATTAAATCATAGTATCCGCTTTCAAGAGTCCACATCGGAATGTTGACCCTGTCAAAGGCTTTTCCCTTAACGGTAACCTTGTTCTCGGGATTTTTCTTGTCATACACTTCAAAGTATACAACATCATTTTCCTTCAATCCTGTTCCGTAAGCATTTACTGCCATTATCGGACAGTCGCCCTTCATATAGGATGAATTGAAGCTGTAATTAATGAAGAACGGCAGTGTTACCTTCATATTAATCTTATCGCTTCCGGCATGAAGCTTTTTTGATATTGCAGACAGGGTTATGCGCCATGAAGTAATGTTATCCGGAAGTTTGAAAGAAACCTCACCTTCTCCGTTGCTATCGGTTTCTATGGATGCAAATTGTGCCGTATCCCTAAAATCCGATCTTATGTCGGAGCTTCCACCGTTTCCTGGGTTAGGAGGTCCCCACTCATCTACCACCTTTTCGTTCCTTTGATAATTATTTGCTTTAATATCATGGGACACCGCCTCAAAAATTATTCCCGATCCAACCTTTTCAAACAATCTTCCAATGACGTCCACATACTGTTCCTGCAAGCTGAAAAAGGCTTCATCAACTATGCTCGCATTTACACATGCCTTCACCGGATTTCCGTCAATATCCGTGACATAAACTTTTAACGTTACCTTTTCGCCCGGTTTGTAAGAATCTTTATCGGTTTCGGCTTTAATCACAAGATTTTTTTCGCTCATATCATAATTTATATTTGTGCTTCCGGACACATAGCCCTTACCGCTGAAATATACTGCCGTAGCTTGAACATTGGGCATATGCTCGTCTTTAAACTTAAAGGTATAGCTTGATTTGTTCCATGTATCGAAACTTCTGATTCCGTTTTGAGACAAAATGTAAATATAGGCTCCGTCGGGAAGGTTCTCCCTCGAGAAGGTAAAATTAAGCTTGACATCTTCACCTATTCTGTAGCTGCTCTTATCGCAACTAAGAGCATATCCTATGTATTGAGAACCCGAATATTCAATCTTCTCTCCTACATATACTACAAAACTCATTTTTCTTCCTGAATTGTCGACGCATGATAATTCCGCGGTATAGTAAGTGTCTTCAACCTTCGGTGCATTAAAGGTATAAGATGCTTCTCCGTCGGAAGACGTTGTCATCAAAACGCTTTGAACCGGAGTTTTTACAAGCCTGTAACTGTATGTCTTACGGGTAACCTTGTTTATATAATCATAGTAAGTGCCTGACTCTTCTTTAATCAGAGTATTTTTATAAATTGTACCGGTAATTCTTTTTGAATTTACGGGATCCCCCAAATAATCGTTTATATTCTGTGCCGTTCCGTTGTTCAGACGGTCAAGAACAATTTCACGAACTTTGGCGGTTATGGTTCCCTTTTCATTTTTTAATTCTCCCTTAAGACTTACATCGATATCGTTTATAAACAGTCTCACCAAATTATTAGCCGTTATTTCTCCCGATTCCGGAAGAAGGGCTCTGGCATTTATGCCAACCGTGGTTATTCCCTGCAGGGCATCGTTGGTAACCATAGGAATGTACTCTATATCCAAATTCCCGCCGGTATCCGTAACGGCATTATTGGTGATGGAACTGCCGGTAAGGGCTCCTGTACCAATGGTATAATTTACGTTCAGATTTGAAACTCCGGTTCCCTCGAAGAATGCCGCATTGAGTTTGAAATTAACTTTATCCCCGATAAATACTGCCTGCTTATCCTTTTCAATGGTCAATTTGTAAGAAGGTTTCACATAATTCTCCACCCGGATAACACTGCTGGAAATTAAGGTATTGCCTTTTTTGAGTAAAAGGGTGTAATAATTCTTAGGTAAATTCGGAAGCTTTACCTGTCCTTCAAAAAAGTTGTCCTTCACGCTTATGTTTTCTTTAATAATAGGAAAACTGTTATTTACGTTCCATCCCTGATAAATTTCCAATGTCAGATAATCGATTTTTTCATCCTCATACCTGTTTTTTATAAATCCCCATACACTAACGGTATCATCCGGCTTGTACATACCCCTGTCGGTATAGAAGTATTTCCAATATTTGTTGCTTACGGGTTCATAACGGTAGTAGCCTCCATAATAGTATAAATCACTATAATAGTAGTCATAGTAATAAAAGTAGGATGTTGTATCTAAAAGAGACTTTCTGCCGTCAGCTGTCTTCACCGACATAAGTTGGGTTTCCCAAGTGTAAGTCTCATCGCTTTCCGGGTTTATCAGTTTTGTATCAAAGATTGCAATACCTTTTTTATCTGTGACGAAAGTATCCTTTACATTGGAAAAACCTATTGAGGCATCGCCCAACGGTTCCCCTGAATTCAAGTCATTGAGCCATACCAAGGTTTGGGTATCACTCTTTGTTATATAAGTGCCTATATTGGTCACCTGTATAAAGGTCTGTGCCCTCTTGCCCTCACATAAGCTGTCCACAATGTAATATCCCTCGGGAAGGTTTTGAGGTATCTCGATATTGAAGCTTCCTGATATCCGTCCGTCTTTGTTCAAAATCTGCTCGAATTTCAACACCTTCTCGAGCCCGTCCACGGGAAGAAAACTATTGGAATAGCTTATTTGTGCCCATTGGGGAATATTATTCCTTTGGCACACTGCTTCATAGAAAGATTCAAAATCCTTATAAGCATAGACTGTAGTATTGAGGATAAATTCCTTATAAGCAGCTCCTGCATTTCTTATATAATAGTTGAAAGGTATCTGAGGTTTTTCTTCAGGTAAAACATCTGTTATCTGACGGTTATAATTGATATGTATCGTGGGCTCAACAGGATCTTGAGTCTGTATTGATCTTGTTTCAAAGGAAAAGACATAGTCATCTTTTATTGTTCTTTCAGTGCCTTCAATCTTTATGCCTTTTTTTATTCTAACGGTATACAGGGTTTCTTCTTTTAACTCTCTTGGAACAAACACAGCCGTCTTGTCATGAACCTCAAATCTTCCGGGAACATAAGGAGTAATTTCAAAATAGTCCTCAATATTGCTGAAATTCGAATGGCTGAAATAAATTTCAATTCCCGTGTTTACCGGTACTCCCACCGATTCGTTTCCCGGCAGGGTCCCTAATATTTTAAATTCCGTCTGAGTTTGAAAAACCCATGTTGTCTCTATATCAGTACTCATTCTGAAGGTATAAACAGTGTTTTCAAGAAGTGGCCTTGAGAGTTTAATGCTGAAAAAATTGGGATCAAGTTCTTCAATAATTGGGTCCGGCTCACCGTCAATTGAAAAAGCGTCTCTTACTTCCTCCAAAGTAAAATCCTTTTCAGTCTCCAACAGAAATTCGCTGTCAACCGCAATACCTGTAGAATCTGCTTTGACCGGTACTAAGCGAAAGCCGTTTCTGTCATACGCACCCTGGGATGCAAAAATCGACGGATTGAATGCAAAAATTATGCATACCGCCAATAACAAAGATACCGCCCTTTTGAATCTCATTCTACTCCCCCCAACTATTAATTTATACTTTAATTATATATTACTTTTATAAAAACTGTAAACCATCATTTTCCTTTTGTATGGTTTTATAATTACAATATTATCAGCCTTAAATCTAAACCCTTTTCGTCTTTCTGATTATGATAAGATTTTATTTTCCATTTTCTAATACCAAATTTGATCGTGACAAATGGTCTCACTTAAATCACTTTGGAGTTCTCTCTGCTTGTTATAAACTTCAATATTTTTTATACCTGCCACGGTATCGGCAACAACTATATATCCCTTATCCATGGAAACCTCTTCCTCAACTACGGTTCCGTCTTCAAAGATAATTTTTATAAAGTCAATCTGCACATCGTTTACAAGGTCTGTATTCGGGTCCCATCTCTTTTTATCAAAATTGCCGTAAACTATACTTTTCCCCTGATGCTTTACCACATTGGCCGAAAAACAGGGACTTATAGGCATATTCCCAAAAGCTTTAGTCACTATACTAAAATCACGATTTATCAAAAACAAGAAAGTATGAATATCACCATCCCCACTATATTTTTCGGCTAATACCAGATAGCCGCTGCCGTATTTTTTTATGTTATAAATTTTGAGTGTTCCCTTATTGATTGGATCGGCTACCTGATAGTATTGATCAATAACGTCCGCAAGTTTTCTTTTAGCTCTTGCTGAAACGGTTCCTTCCCCGGATGGATTTGCGGTAAAAACAATTACAGCCGCCAAAACCGCCACAATCGAAACCATTATAACCCATAATGCCGGTTTTTTAAATTTAAGTACATTTTTTATCCTGGTCTTTACATGGCTCTCGCCAAAGGCCAGGGAATTTGCCGTTAAAATTCCTTTCCTTTTAATTGACAGCGCTAGCAATGAATTTGAATAACCGCCCTTTGCATCTTCACCCAGCCTGTACAGCACACTCTCATCGCAGGACATTTCCATGTCCCGGCTCATGAGAGTAAAGCATATCCAAATGAGGGGATTAAACCAGTGAAGGATTAGTGCGAGAAAAGCAATGGGCTTTATGAGATAATCTCTCCTTAGAATATGGACTCGTTCATGTTCCAATATGTATGGCAAGATGGCATTTTCAATATTTGCAGGCACATAGATTCTCGGACGGATAAAGCCGAATACAAAAGCTGTATCGACGGCATCGGTTTCAAAGACATTGTCTCGTACAATTGTCGCAGTCTGAAGTCTTTCCTTGATTTTTAAACAGGAAAAAATGCTATAAAATAATAACACAACAACCCCAAAAATCCAAACAAGACTGAAAACAGTTATGCATAACTGCATCACATTCAGAGTTGCTGACGGAACGGCTGTCGGCGAAGAAGCATTTACAGCACTGTCAATACCGAACTGAACCGCGCCCGTATTTTGTGGAATAAACTCAGATACTCCCCTTCCTTGCTTGGCATTAAGGTCTACCAAGTTAAAAAAACTCAAATCCGAATTAAAAGAAAAAGGACATAAAAGTCGGAAAAACACAGGAGCCCAAAGAATATAGGATAAAACCTTCGGCATTTTTTGAGAAGCAGACGGATAAAAATAACGCCGATAGCTACATAGGATGCAGTAATACTCATTTTGACAATAGAAGTAAATAAATCTTGAAGAACACTCATTTCACCGCCTCCTCTATTATCCGCTTCAGTTCCTCGGCTTCCT
>LSQX01089812.1_pt1 | contig 18478 bp, 14 predicted proteins | sample 654561 | NCBI WGS metagenome assembly LSQX01 (sample SAMN04489861, study PRJNA283612) | anaerobic digester metagenome | isolation source: 4 biogas reactors fed with cattle manure at either 37C or 55C with and... | place: Denmark: Kongens Lyngby | collected 2014
CAGAATGCAACATCCTGGAAGTCGATAAGGCTAGACGGCAGGACTTCCCCGGGGTCGAAGGCCTTGGCACGTTTGACATCGTTATGATGTAGCAACTCGGGAGATCCTATTTTCTCTTCTCCAGCATGGGAGGAGTATGACCGACAAGTGATAACAAAGCGAGGGAGTCAAACGGGAAATAGGAAGTCGGATCATTGTGTAGTACTGATGATAACGGGTAATGCCGGAGGAGGAAAGGCAATGACACAATGGAGCCCTTACAGGGGACACATTTACCACACCGGAGGTGGAAACAAATTTAAATGGAAACAGGACTTGTAAGGATAGCAGAGATAGCTAGACAGAACCCTAAAGAAAGATTCACAGCCTTGGTACATCATATCAATCAGGAAACCCTGATAGAATGTCACCAAGCGATGAGTGGATCGAAGGCAAGTGGAGTAGACCGGGTAACAAAGCAGGCGTACGAGGAAAATCTTGAAGCCGAGGAGGCTGATTAAACACCCGTGTAAATGGTAATAATCTCCATAAAAAGAAACAATATGGAGGTTAAGAGATGAGACAATCAAAAAACATTCTCACGGACAAGGAAATGGAACTGGTCAGTCATCTGATTCGGGACTGCCAAAGCACGGGTGACATTCAGTCGAAACTGAAAAGGCTTTTTGCTGGAACAATAGAGCAAATGCTTGAAGCTGAGATGGAAGAGCATCTGGGTTATGAAAAAAACAGCATTGAGGGAAACAATTCCGGGAACAGTCGCAATGGATACAACCGTAAGACGATTATCAGCGATTATGGCGAGAGCCAAATTGCCGTACCCCGTGACCGCAACGGTGAATTTGAACCAAAAGTACTGGAAAAACGGCAGACCCGTACGGATGAAATTGAACAGAAAATCATGGCAATGTATTCAAAAGGGATGAGCCAGCGCGACATTGAGGATAATCTACGTGAGATTTACGGGGCAGAGATATCGCAGACGCTGATATCCAAGATAACTGATAAAATCCTGCCGGAAGTGAACGAGTGGCAAAACCGTCCGCTGGAAACAATTTACCCGATAATTTACTTTGATGGCATTGTATTCAAAAGCCGTAAAGACAGCCAAATTATCAACAAATGTGTCTACTCGGTGCTGGGCATTGATATGGGCGGGCAGAAGGATATATTAGGAATTTGGATCAGCGAGAATGAGGGTGCCTCATTTTACGCAAGTATTTGCTCAGACCTTAAAAAACGCGGAGTTAAGGACATTTTCATCGCTTGCCACGATAACCTGAAGGGGCTTGGAGAAGCCATAAATGCGGTATTCCCAGAGACTAAGCAGCAGTTATGCATAGTGCATCAAATTCGCAATTCTACTAAGTTTGTGCAATACAAAGACAGAAAGGAAATCTGTGCTGATCTCAAGAAAATATACGGTGCGGTAAACCTTGATGATGCGGAGTATGCAAAAGAAGTATTTCGGGAAAAATGGGATAAGAAATATCCTTCGATTATGCGCTCTTGGGATGCAAATTGGGCTGAACTTACAACGTTTTTCAACTATCCTGAACAGATCCGGCATTTAATATACACGACCAACGCAGTGGAAGCATACCACAGAATGGTGCGTAAATTTACGAAGACGAAATCCATTTTTCCCACCGATGACTCAATCCGGAAAGTGGTATTCCTTTCGGCAAGGGAAATTACAAAAAAGTGGACGCAGCCATCAAGGGACTGGGCAATGGCATATAGCCAGATTATGATATTTTTTGCCGACAGGCTAGCATAAGGCCTTGAGGGCTCTGCCCTCTCGAGGTTTACCCGCACGGGCTTACCGGTGAAGTGGAAAACGGCAGACTCATAGCCCGCCGTTTCACCGTATAAGCCACAGCAAGCGCAGGGTCGCTCCTCAGCGTTGCCCAATTCATGCTGCAGTAATAGTATGGTCAAATTTTTGGATGATTATTCCATTTACACAAAAGAATGTTCACACCCCGCGAAAAGCATCTTGGAGCATAATTAATTTTGTGTAAATGAGTCTTCCACACTGCGTGGGACGTACTATTTTACCGGGGGAAAACCCCCAAATAAAGAGCCACCTCCTACCTTAACCTGTCACTGAAATAGCCGTCACAGCGATAAGCGATTTTGGTCCTGGCTACTTTCCTGAGTTACCGTTGATACCCTTCAATAGTATTCGTGTATGCTATTTTACATAAATGGTCATCTCCTTTTCATTGGTGGTTTTATCCACTTACACAAAACTATGCTCGTTCTTTTAACCCCATTGCGAGGATTAATATATTAGTAGTACTGTAATATAAAATACATTCTCCGTCAACCGTAATATATTAGTAATAAATCTATCAATCAGGGTATAAGATAATATTTAGCCATTTGCGTTGTGTAAACGAATTTTATTAAATTATGTTTATCGAAAAATAATGATGTAAAATTTCAACATATCCTCGGAAGCAGCTCACCCCGTGGCATCATAATTTTCCTGCGCGTCCCGTACTCTGTCACGGTGTGTACATTACCGCGCCCCTTCCTGACTTCCCCTATTATCGCAGCATTCTTCCCCATATTAACAGAATGCAATGCTTGAAGCACACTTTCTGCGTAACGATCAGGCACCGATAAAAGCACAATACCCTCATTGGCTATATACAGCGGATCCATCCCTAAAAGTTCACACGCCGCGGCTACGTCAGGGCGTACCGGCAATAGCTCATCATATATAACAATATCTGTATCCGGGGTAATCCATTCACAAAGAGTTGCCGCTACTCCGCCCCGCGTCGGATCACGCATTGCATTGATGACACAATCCTTCTGCAACACCTTATCAACCAGCGCTGCCACAGGCGCCACATCGCTTTCTATTGGCGGATTGAAGCCTATGTTTTCACGTGCCGACATAATCGCCATCCCATGGGAGGCCATATATCCGCTTATGATTATTTTGTCTCCCGGAGCGATTTTTTGAGCAAGGGGCTGCCTTCCATTGGAAAATACGCCAATACCCGCCGTGTTTATAAAAATACCGTCGGCTGAGCCCCCTTCAACCACTTTCGTATCTCCGGTCACAATGGACACACCGGCTTCTTTGGCCGTCCTCGCCATGGATTGAACTATGCGCACAAGTGTCTCCATCTCAAATCCCGCTTCGATAATCATACCGACCGAGATATATTTAGGGCATGCACCGCTGACAGCCAGATCGTTGACCGTACCGCTGATGCAAAGCCTCCCTATATCGCCTCCGGGGAAAAACAGCGGTTTTATAACATAGCTGTCGGTGGTCATTGCTATTTTTTCACCCGCACGGCAAATAGCCGAATCGGTAAGGGGCCTCAGCATATCATTGGAATATGCGGGCAAAAAAACCTCCTGCACCAGTTCTCTGTATGCTTCTCCACCCGAGCCATGAGCAAGGGTTATTCTTTTCTGCACCTGTTATTTCTCTCCTCCGTAACGATAATATGCAGCACAGCTGCCTTCGGACGATACCATGCACGCACCCATTGGCCTATCCGGTGTACATCCTCGGCCAAAGTTTACGCAATCGGTCGGTATGCTTTTGCCGCAGAGAATACGGGCGCAGAGGCAACCCTCCGCTTCTCTAATATCATCCAGGTGAAGAACAAATTTATGCGCTGCATCAAATTTCCTGTAGCGTTCTTTTAGGCGAAGCCCGCTTCCCTTAATCTCCCCAAGGCCGCGCCATAACGTATCGCAAGGTTCAAACACTTTATAAAGGAGTGACAAGGCTTCTCTGTTTCCGTACTCTGTAACCGCCCGGGGGTACATATTTACACATTTCCTTTCACCCTTTCGCAGCATGCGGACAATGCATAAAAGTGCGGCCATAATGTCATACGCCTCAAAACCCGCCACAGCCGCAGGCAACATGAGCTCATTCGCAACAAAGGAGAAAGCATCCGCACCGATAATAGAGGCCACATGTCCCGGGCACATCAACGCATCGATGTTGCTTCCGCTTTTCAGAAGCTGCATGATGGCCTGCGGTATGGTTTTATGCGCACATAATACGCTCAGATTTTGTACTCCCCATTCATCGGCAGACTCAATCAGCGCAGCGGTAAGGGGCGCCGTTGTTTCAAACCCTATTCCGAAATATACTACCTGCCTGCCGGGATTATCCTGGGCGATGCGCAAAGCATCCATGGGCGATGTTATAATCCGTATGTCCTTGCCCCTTTCATAGAGGGAATAAAGGCTTGTATCACCGCATGGCACACGCATCATGTCCCCGAAGCAGGTAAATATGACATCATCCTGGTCTGCAATGGAAATCGCTGCGGCAATATCCTTCTGTGGTGTTACGCAGACAGGGCAGCCGGGACCTGATATCAGCCTGATATTGTCAGGCAGGAGTTCCTGTATCCCATATTTGCGTATGTTTGTGGTATGCGTGCCGCATACCTCCATGATGGTGAGCTGCCCCATGCCTTCCGCAAGCTCTGCTATGTTTTTTTTGATCTCTTCAATCTTATATTTCTTATATTTCATTTTTCACCCGTTACCCAGCGTTTCCCCAATTAACTTTTCCAGCTCTTCACCGGCATCCTGATCCAGTATTTGTATTACAAACCCGGCATGCACAAGGGCATAATCGCCCACCTTTGCCGTTTTCATAAGCCTCAGGCTGGCGCGCTTGGAGACGCCGCCGTAATCTATCGCTGCATATCCGTCCTCTATACTGACAATTCTTCCCGGTATGGCGAGGCACATAGTTGTCACCTCCATATACCCCTCTAGCGACAATTAACTGAAGGAATTTCGTTATTTTCACCTTTTCATCAACCATGATGCTGCCGCGGCTTGGCCGTAAGCTATCCCTCCGTCATTCGCGGGTACTTGTTCATTAGCATAAACAGCAAATCCGCTCTTTTGCAACCTGGCAATCCCATGGTGAAGAAGGTATGCATTCTGGAAGACGCCCCCCGACAGCGCAACCTTACTGCTTCCATATTGTTTTTTGGCCAAAACAGCGACATCTACCAGCAACTGCACCACAGCCCGGTGAAACTTGGCGGCTATTCTGCCGCTGCTGCAGCCCTTCCTGATATCACGCACAATATCGCGGATCAGCTGGCGCCAGTCGAAGATCATCATGTTTTCTTCCCATGTAATATCAAAGCCGTAGCTTCCCTCTGCCGAATCATCTATAGCCTGTTCGAGATCAATTGCCGCCTGTCCTTCATATGTTGTATGAGTCCTTATCCCCGCAAGAGCCGCAACAGCGTCGAACAGCCGCCCTGCTCCCGATGTCAGCGGCGAATTGATGCCGCGCTCGCTAGCAAGCAGCAACAGGCTCGCCTTATCGCCATACCTGGCAAAAAAGTCCAGGGCCTCATCTTCCCCGCAAGAAATGCGCATCATCGCCAGCGCCATACGCCACGGTTCGCGGATTGCGGCTTCTCCGCCTAAAAGCGGGGCATATAGCATATGCCCTATCCGTTCAGTTTCAGCGATATCTCCCCAAAGCGCTTCGCCTCCCCACAGGGTACCGTCCTCCCCATACCCTGTGCCGTCAAAGATCAGCCCAATGGCCTTTTCATTAAGATCATGTTCGGCAAGAACAGAGGCAAAATGCGCATGATGATGCTGTATCTCATATATGGGGAGCTTGTTTTTAAAACGCTCGGCATATCTTGTAGAAACATAATCAGGATGCATATCCCGGGCTATAACCTCCGGCTTTGCATCAAAGAGCCGCATATACGACTCTATTTCCCCTTCATAAAATTTTTCAGTGTCGAAGTCATCGAGGTCGCCTATATGCCCGCTTAAGAAGGCATTTTCCCCTTTTGCCAGACAAAAGGTATTTTTTTGCTGCGCGCCCAGCGCCAATATGATCCAACTGTTGCCTTTCAGGTTTACAGGCTCCGGGGCATAACCCCGTGCGCGCCTGATTAGCCGGACTTTGCCTGATACCACCATGCAAACGCTGTCATCCATCCGGCGGAAAATTTTCCTGTTGTGCGTCAACACTGCGTCCGCCATAGCAAAGAGGCAGTTCATGGCTTCATTATCGTCATAAATCATGGGACGGTCAGATATATTGGCGCTGGTCATTACCAATACATCATTGTTTTCCATTATTAGGCAGTGCAGAGGCGTATATGGGAGCATGACCCCCAAGCTGTTGTTAAGAGGTGCGATATCTTCCGCAATCTTGCAACTCTCTTTTTTCCTGAGGAGCACGATGGGCTTTCTTGCACACTTAAGTGTTGCCTCCTCTTCGGCATCTACATAACAAAAACGTTTGACCGTATCAATATCACGCATCATTACGGCAAAGGGCTTGTCATAGCGCACCTTGTTTTTCCTTAACCTGGTGACAGCTCCTTCATTTTGGCCGTCACAGGCAAGATGATACCCTCCCAGCCCTTTAACAGCAATAATCCCGCTTTCCCTGATACATTCATCGAACAGCGCCAAGGGGTCTCCATGCTGCCTTTCGCCCCTTTTGTAAAAGAAAAGCTTGGGCCCGCATACAGGGCAGGCATTGGGCTGGGCATGGAAACGCCTGTCAAAGGGATCCTCAAACTCACGCCGGCAATCAGGGCACTGGATAAACTCGGACATAGTTGTATTTTTACGGTCGTACGGTATATCGCAGATGATGGTAAAGCGCGGCCCGCAATCCGTGCAGTTGGTGAAAGCATAGCGGTAGCGCCTGTTACTTTTGTCCGCAATTTCTGCCGCACAGGCAGCACAGATGCCAATATCCGGCGATATCAAGGTGTTCCTCTCGCCATAACTGCTCGCTATAATAGAAAAATCCCTGTCACCCCGCAGGGGCTGCTTTTCCACATGAATAGTCTTTATCTGCGCCAGCGCCGGCGGATGACACTGCAACTCGTTAATAAACTCGTCACAGGCAGCATCTTCACCTTCTATTTCGGCATATACCCCTTCGGAAGTATTTCGTACATAGCCGCGAAGGGAAAGTGATTTGGCGAGCTTAAACACATAGGGCCGGAAGCCTACTCCCTGCACAACACCTTTTATTTTCAGCGAATAGCGAATCATTTTCTTTGTTTTTCCCTGACCTGCTCCAGTATATATTCAACCAGTTGCTCCGCCTCATACAACCCGTTTTTTAGTGCCGTTTCAAAAACAACCACCTTGGGGTTTATCTCTGCAATATACCTCTTCATCACATTGACATCCACATCAACATAAGGCAGCAAATCTGCTTTTGTGATTACAGCCGTATGCGCATTCAAAAAAGCCGTTGGATATTTTACCGGCTTGTCTTCTCCCTCTGTAACGCTTAAAATTACCATGCGCATATCTTCACCCAGATCGTAGGTTGCCGGGCAAATCAGATTTCCCACATTTTCTATTATTAAAAGGTCCAGCGAATCAAGCTCCAGCTTTTGGAGCTGATTTTCAATCATTTTGGCATCCAGATGGCATCCGCCGTTTGTATTTATTTGCAAGGCTGTAACACCGGTTTTTTCTATGCGCAGCGCATCATTTTGCGTGGCAAGATCGCCTTCTATGACGGCTGTCCGCAGGTGCGCGCCAAGCCTGGGCAAGATGTTCTCCAAAAGAGTCGTCTTGCCTGAACCGGGTGATCCCATCATGTTGATCACATATAAGCCCGATGATTTGAATTTATTTCTGTTCTCCGCTGCTATTTGTTTATTCAAAGCGTTTAAGTCCTGATTTATCTCCAATCTTGTCATCCTTTACTTTCCCTCGCAATCCCATTTTTTTCCTCAACATCTATACTTTCTATATATACCTCTTCTCCACCTACGATCACGAAACTCGTGCTTTTACACGCGGGACAAACAATGGGAAATTCAGCTACCTGATATTCATGGCTACAGGAATCACAACGAGCCACAGCAGGCAAATATTTTATCTCGAGTTCCGCTCCCTTCATGATTCCCTCCTGCGTTAACGCTTCAAAAGCAAAAGAAAGGGCATCCGGCAATATGTTAGCAAACTTTCCTACAGATATGACTACATGTTTTACCTGCGCCACGTTATGACTTACGGCAACCTGCATTACGGTTGCCAGCAAATTTTGCATCAATGCCGTCTCGTGCATATTTGCCTCCTTCAATCCAAAATAGCCAATCAGCGCTATTTCAGTCCATGGCCCAGGTAAACTTGTCCAAAAATTTAACACTTCTTTTATTCATGGTTAAGTGACTTTTCCCTGTATAAAACCTAACAAAATAATTATCAGGTGTCAAGTTTGTAAATCATAGTGTTTATCTTCTGATAATGCCAATCATTTCAATAAAGCTTTAAACAAGTATAAGGATGATAATTCAAACATTTTTAGGACTTCTTGTGCAGGCTTCTTATAATCAAGATTTATAATACGCCTCCGGTGAAGCAAAAAAGGAGATAAAAAAGCAGGAAAAGAAGGGGAACTGTAACAATTGCTATTTTGTCCTTTCTGGACAGGGTCTGGGAATACATGTAGGTCCTTGCAGGATAAAGGCCGAAAGCCCGGCTTTCCATCGAAATGGTCAAAAAATCCACCTTGCTTAAGGCCGAGATCACCAGCGGTACCAACAGATACCTCACCGCTCTTAGCAGCTTCCTTGGAGCAAGCCCCTCCAGCTCAATCCCCTTGGCCATCTGGGCATTCTTTACCTGTTCCAGTTCCAGGTGAAAAACGGGAATAAAGCGCAACGCCGTAATAAGCATGAAGCCAAACCTGTACGGCAGTCCGGCCTGCATTAGAGCATAGGCAAGCCTGTTGGGATCCGTCGTGGCCACAAAAAGATAGCTGGAGCCGATAATATTCACAAAGCGCAGCATCATGCTTAAACCTCCCCAAAGCCCTTTCGACCAAACCTGCAGGCACAATGGCCCCAGATAAAGCTGCTGGAGCAAAATACCTTCTTTTACTGACAAAAGCTGGACCAAAAAAATTAAAAGGCCAAAGAGAAGAATAAAGCGTAGCTTGCGGGAAAAAAAAGCCGGGCCCAGTCCGGCCAGACCGTAAAAAGCCAGTAGCAGGCAGAAAAGGATCGCTCCCCCCGTAAAAGAGGGCACGGCAAAAACAGTGAAGCTAAAGCTAAAAAGCACCACCAGTTTTACCAGGGGATGGATACGGTGCAAAGGAGAGTTGTTTTCAACATAGGTCAGCCCTGGAAAGAACCCTTTTATGACAGATGATGTCCTGTTAGAGACGATATGACGGCAGAAGCCCATCAAATTTACCTTCTTTCTCCCGGTGCAGGAAGCTCATACCCGGCAGGCAGATACTCTTCCCTCCCCAGCTGTGCCAGCTTCGCCAGCGCCTCATCCACAGGCGCATCAATGATAAGCTTTCCCTCAGCCAGGAAAAGAATCCTCTGGCAGCAGGAGACAACCACCTCCGGCTCATGGCAGGTCATCAAGGTTATCCCCCCCCGCGCGCGGTGCTCTCTCAAGGCTGCCATCAGCAGGCCAAGCCGGCCGCTGTCCTGACCTACGAGGGGCTCATCCAGGATTAAGACACTGGGAGAATAGGCCAGGACCGAAACCAGGGTTAACCTCTTTTTTTCACCCAGGCTCAGGGTAAAGGGATTTTTCTCTTTATATTGCCGCAGCTCGAACTTTTCCAGTAACCGGTCAACCTTACCTTCAATTTCCCGCGGATCTTCATCGCTCAAAAAATGCGAGGCCAGCGCTGCCTCCCTGAAAACGGTATGCTCAAAGATCTGGTGATTGGGATTTTGAAAGGTAAGACCCATCTCCTGCGCACGGCGTGTAACTTTTTTTCCGGTTATATCTTCGCTATGCAAATAAATTTTCCCTTCACCCGGCTTAAGAAGTCCCAGCAGCGCCAGTAAAAGGGTGGTTTTACCGCTGCCGTTATCCCCCATCACGGCAAGTATCTCTCCCGGGTAGGCAGAAAAACTTACCCCGCTGAGAACTTTCTTTCCTTCGTAACCTGCGCTCAGGTTATTTACGGAGAGGAGAGGTGTCCTTTCTTTCTTCTCCTCCAAGGGGTCCGGGGTTTTGTTTTGCGGCGGCAAAGCTCCCTCCCGGCCATCCTCTCTACCGGCAGCCAATATAGCGGCTGAAACATATTTCTTCTGCGCTTCCCCGGCAGTGCCCTCCCCAACAATTCTGCCGCTGTCCATGAACAGCAGTCGATCTGAAATGGAAGCAAGCCGCTCCAGGCGGTGCTCAATCACAATAATAGAGATTTCCTGCTCCTCCCTCAGCTTTTCCAGGGTTCGGAGCACCTCCATGGTACAAAAAGGATCCAGGTTCGCCGTGGGTTCATCCAGGATGAGAAGGGCAGGGGTCATCGCCAGCACCGAGGCAATAGCCACCCGCTGTTTTTCGCCCCCGGAAAGGGTATGGAGCTTCCTTTCCCTTAAATTCTGAGCTCCCACGGCTTGCAGGGCAAAGCTGACCCGCTCGCGTATTTCCTCCGGAGCTATACGCAGGTTTTCCGGGCCGAAAGCCACCTCATCGTTTACCGTAAGGGTACAAAGCTGGGCTTCCGGATCCTGCTGCACCAGGCCCACAATCCCGGAAAGCCCTCCCGCAGGGTAATCCCTGGTATCCCGGCCCAGTATGCGGACAACCCCTTCCATTTTTCCAGGGTAAGCGTGGGGGATAAAGCCGGCCAAACAGAGGGCCAGGGTGGATTTACCGCAGCCACTGGGGCCTGTTATCGTCAGGAACTGGCCCGGGTCTACCCGCAGGTTGATCCTCTCCAGCGCCGGAGAGGTTGAACCGCTGTATGTAAAAGAAAGATCCTGGATATCAACGACCGGTTCGCTCATAAGAACTCCTCAGTTAATATAATTGTTAAAAATTATTCTACAAGAATCCTGTTTACCATCTTTACCCAGTACCCTCCTTCGTAATTGGCGGCAATCAGGCGTAGCGTATCCTCCTCCCGGATGAGCAGCATCCGGTCGTCATTTAACACTTCCTGCAGTGCAAATTCCACTGTGTAGCCGTCCGTAGCCGCAACGGTAAGCTTTTTAGCCCCCTCCAGGGGAGAAGCCTCCTGTAAAATTACCTTCAAAGGGATACCGGTATACTCCCGCGGGGGAACCCGGGTGTACTCTCCCTTTAGTTCGGCTGTTATTGTTGTCTCATACCGGCCGAAGTCGGAAAGCTGGAAAGAGAGGGGTTTTTCCACCGCCCCCTCCACCCGGCAGCGGGGGCCTACCCAGGGAGGCTCAAAAACAGCGGCAAAGTAGTAAACAGCTCCGATGGCCAGCAGTAGCGTCAGTATAGCTGTTACAGCCAGCCTGAATCGGCTGCGGGCTTTATTCATGACCCCGCCCGTCGTCGCCTCGGTGGCGGTCTCTTCCCCTGAAAGGCCCGAAATTCGAAAAGGCCTGGCCTGCAGCACGATCTCCAGCACACTGTGTCCAAAGCTGCCCGCCAGCAGAACACCGGAAACAAAGGCGATAGCGCTGATAAAGAGAAGGTAGCTGACAGGGGCGCCGGCAAAATAGAGGAGCTGGAAAACAAAAACGTTGGAAGCAGCTGAAACACCTCCGGCCAGCATGTAGCTTCCCAAACTATGACGCCTGCTGACCAGCAGGACAACATCAACCAGCACACCCTGAACCAGGGAAACCAGGATGATGGCCACCCCATGGCTACTGCCGGTGAGCAGTTCGATTACTCCTTTGAGCAGGCCGACGGCGGTAGCGGCGCCTGGCCTGCGGATCAACCCCGCCGCCAGGATGAACCAGAATATATGCAGCCCGGAAACAAACTGCCCGGCACCGAAAGGAACGACAAAAATGCGGTTTAAAAGATTGCCCAGGTAGCCGACATAGGTACTCATCACCCCGCCGATTCCGCTCAAAACGGCAACGATAAGGAGATCCCTATTGCTCAGGTAATATTCTTTACGTTTTTTTAGCTCCTCTTTCACTGTATAACCCCCTATTCACAATTCGCCATAAACCGGACACCGGGATTTATCCACTCCTCGTCAGGACACTGCTCCCGCAAGGGTTCCGGCAAGGGTAAAAGCAGGCGGAACAAGCGCCGGCCGGTGTGCACTGCCGGCGGCTGATGCTCAATCAATGCGGATAATCATTACATTGCGCACCCAGTAAGGCCTGTTTGCCTCACCCGGCTCTCGCTGGCCGACGACCAACTGGAAGGGATTGCCTTTTTCCGGGTTATACTCCCTGCCGTTTTCCTCCCAGGCCAGGATCATCTTGTACTTTGTTTGGGGATTTTGCTCGTCAATATAATCTTCCCGCTTGATATCCTCAAGAGGAAACTCCACCTCATAGCCGTCCTCAGCGATAAAAGTTACCCTGGAGGCATGATCCTGCAAGCTCACTTTTTCATTTAAAAGATGCCATACCCAGACTCCTTTAAAATGAACATATTCCTTCGACCCATATGAGTTAAGGGCGAAATAAGTGGCTTCCACCAGGCCGTCTTCCATGGACTTCAGCTCATCCAGCGTGAAGGAAGCCCTGCTTTGTACGGCGTCCCCCTTAATCACAACTGTGCCCCGGGGAACTTTTTCGGACTGAGCACATCCACACCCTGCGGCGCAGGTGATCAGAAGCAGCAAAAAAGTAATAGTTGCTGCCTTATTTTTATAAACACACTGGCACAACCACTGCATGCAAAGTGCCTCCTAAATTGTCAGACATAATAGAATGAAAGTTTTTTACTTTGTGACGGCCATATTATTTTATAGATTTTACAGCGAAGAATTGGGCAGAAGACTTATCGCGAAAACCTGTCAAAGTTTCCACATCATATTCCAGCTCCGGGGGCGGGTGCTGAAGCCTCGCCCCCGGCCGTTTGCCTCAATTACGTTTCCACCGTACCAACCTAATTATTGAGCTGTGAGAAAGCACCTGTTCTCTCGCAGCACATTATCAAAACATAATCGATATCATTCTCGCTTGGCCAGCACATTCACAATAACCGCAGCGGCTTCAGCTCTGGTAGCTTTACCCTGCGGCCGCAGTGTGTTGTCAGGATATCCGCTAATGACCCCATTTTTCACCGCGGCGGCCACAGCTTCCCTGGCCCAGGCAGAGATACTGCCGCTGTCCAAGAAAGAGAGCTCTTCCGCTACCGGTGTCAATTCGGCGGCCTTCACGACCATTACAGCCAGCTCCTCGCGTGTGATCGCCTCATCCGGTCCAAATGTATCATCGTTATAACCGCTGATGATACCATATGATGCTGCTGTAGAAACAAACCCCTGTGCCCAGTGACCTGAAGTATCTGCAAAGGTTTTGTCACTTTTGGGTGCCAATTGGAAGGCTTTTACAAGAACGGTGGCAAATTCCGCACGGGTGATATTATTGTCCGGTTTGAAGGTGCCGTCCGGATAACCGCTGATAGCCTCGAGTGCGACCAGTTTCCTAATGCTGCTTTCAGCCCAGTGGCCCACAATGTCTTTTAACATTTCTGCATCCGAAACCAGCTCAATACGCACAATCTGCCCAATGGATGTTTGCCCGCTGACAGCCGGCCCGACAAGCCGCAGCGGCCAACTGCTGTCGGACTCCGGTATGGGTGCCCCGTTTAATCTATTGGCGACAATGTAGTTGCTGTTGCGGATAATATCCGCGCTGTCGAGCGTTACCTTATGACCGTCAGCTGCCGTGAGCACCACCTGGTACCCGGCAAGGGCCAGATCATCATTGAAGGCGTTCTCGGAGTGCTGGTCGGCATCATCGACAAATCCGGCGAGGAACCACAGCGGCATCCCTTCCCAGACCCGTCCTTGAGAATCGGTGTAAGTTGCCTTGTGTTCGGCGCCGAACTGACAGGCGAGCGCCTGCTCGAAATAGGTCCTGCTCACATCATACTCCAGGCCGCCAAGAGCCTTTCCGTCTAGCTTCAGTGTCCAATCGCCCTGGGGTATGGAGTATACCCTGATTTCCGTAATCCACTTGGCTGATAAGCCGGCACAGGATGGATACATGACACCGTCCATATAATTATAGTGCCAGTATTTTTCCGGCAGCGTCTCGTGCATATCCCACTGTCCGTAGACGTTGTCACCCCCTGGAGCAAAAAACAGGCGCATACCATCCTGATACTCGGGTACATACTTTCCATCAGCCCACCAGGCCAGGATGGCCTCTCCCTGGCGTGCCAGCACCGAAGGATCGGGATAGATGGAGGAGTAGGGAAGCCTGGTCTCGAAACCGTCTTTGGCCACAAACACTATCTCTGTACCGGCACCCATGTGACCTACAAGCCCGCAAAGATCCCTGACGCGGGTGCCCTTTACGGCATTGGCGATCTTGAAGCCGCCAGGATAGGTCTCGTCAGGATCCCAGAGATCATCGGGTTTCATCGTGAGCCCCTCGAATTTGTATACCGTTGTCCCGTCGCCAATCACCTCGAGTTCACTCTCCATCCAGCGATAATCAACTGTTACCTCCTTAAGGATGGTAGTTCCGTCTTCGGCGTACTTGACGATACGGATTGAGGGTAAGGGCTGAACAGTGCCAAAAGATGCCAGTTCAATTTCCACGATATTACCCACGCTGGTACCACCAAGGGCGCCGTCTTTGGCAACACCGTTTCCGACCAGCCTGAGGGGGGCTGAGTTGCCGGTAAGCGGCGCACCGTTGCATTTATTGGCGACAATGTAATCGTTGCTCCAGGCCACATCAGCGCTGGCGAAATCTTTGGTGTAGCCGTCGCCGGCTTTTACCAGGATGGTGTAACCGGCCGTGGCCTGATTGGCATTAAAGGCGTGGGGTTGCCGGTCATCAACCCAGCCTGCCAGCAGCCAGAGGGGTATACCCGACCAGACGTTGCCGTCTTTATCAGTCCATTCTTTAAGATGGCCTGAATGCGGGCAGGCGAGTGCCTCCTCGAACTCAGCCTGCGAGATGACATCGCTGATCTTGCCGGTAAGTTTAAGATTCCAGCTGCCGGGAGCAGGCTCGGGGGTCTGCAGCTCGGGTATTTCTATCCGTACAATGTTGCCGACAGCAGAGCCTCCAAGGGAACCGCCCTCTTTGGCCACACCGTCGCCGACCAGGCGCAGGGGCCACAATGAACCGGCAAGGGGTTCACCGTTACACTGATTGGCGATAATGTAAGCGTCACTGCGGGCCACCTCCGTGCTCGCAAAGGTCTTGCTATAACCGTCCCCGGCCATCACTTTCACGGTATAACCCGCGGCGGCAACGCTGTCATTAAAGGTCCAGTGGGCGCCTTTCTCGATGTCGTCCACCGCACCGAGAAGCACCCAGAGGGGCACGCCGGACCAGACGTTGCCATCCTTGTCGGTCCATTCCCTGTAGTGGCCTGAACCCGCACAGGCCAGCCCTTCTTCAAACTCCTGCTGGCTGATGGTATCCCCTACATCACCGACCAGCTCCAGGGTCCATCCCTCATCCGGTTCGGGGAGTTTGGAAAGCTCAATGCGCACAATGTTGCCTACCTGCTGCCCGCCAAATACAGCCGGACCTTTGAGATGGAGCGGCCAGCACGGTTTTCCTGCCGGAGTTTGGAGCGGAAGCGGCTCCCCGTTAAGGGTATTGGCTACGATATATCCGTTGTTGCGGGCGATGTCCGCGCTATCCAGAGTTGTCTTCCAGCCGTCACCGGATATCAAATCCACTACGTAATGCTGGGCGGCCAGCTCATCGTTGAAGTTGAAATGGTCAGGACCTTCGTCGGGGTCATCATCAACCATAGCTACCAGCAGCCAAAGCGGCATGCCCCCCCACACATTTCCTTCCTCATCTGTCCAGGAGACGCGGTGGGTAGGACGGCAGGATAGGGCCTCCTCGAAGTAGGCTTTGGTTACGGAAGTATTTTTTGCACCGGAGAGTTGAAGGGTCCAGTCCGTAGGTACAGTTCCTCCCCTTGAGGCGTCCGTAGGGATAGTTCCTCCCGTTGAGATAACAGTTTTTACTGCAGCGGTAGCCGCTGCCTTGACGGCCGTTAAATCTGAGGGGTCATCGATACCGGCGGCGTAGTAAAACTCAACCCTGTCACCGTTAACAAGTTCAATCAAGTTCAGGGCGCCGGCGGGGTTGTTGTAACCGTCTTTATAGACATCATTGACATAAGCGTACCAGTAACCCGGATTTTTGCGTGTATAACTCCCCACGTTGTCGAGGAGAAGAGCGCCTGATGAGGCGTAGTTCTTGTCGGTGACATCATAGGTGAAGCCGCCGGCAACAGCGGCTGCTTGAAGCGCCCCCAGCGGTGTGGTTTCGCTCACAGTGTATTCTACCCCAGAGTTGTAAGCGTTTACGTTAAAAGTTTCGTCAGCTGACAAAGCAACTTCCCCATCGTAAAGAATGTCCATTGTCAATTTCCCGGCCGCCGCGGTACTAACTGGCTGCGGTACGACTGCTGTCAGGACGAGTGCTGCGGCCAGCACCGCTAGCGACATAACCCGTAAAACTTTCTGCCTATACCTTGTCAGTTCAATCATGCTTGTCTACCTCCTAACTGGACGAGCCCGTGTAATAAAAGTTGGATTTTAAAACAACTCCTTTTAAAACATTGCCTTCTAAAACATTGATTACATCAGTGTTTACGTTCGCTTGAAAAAGTGTTACCAAAAGTTCACAAGAGTTAAGAACTAAGGGCTTAATTCCCATCCTTGCTGGTCCGTACTGTCAGTCTATGCTATCTGGTAATGTATTGATTGGTGGAATCAACTTACCAAAAGTGAGCTAAGTTCCGTAAAGCTATATTATCTGGCAATCGTGATCTTTTCAGTCTCGCCTTCGTAGACTACATCCGCGCCTATGGTCTCGCTGACAAAGCGCAAGGGAACGAAGGTGCGGCCGGGTGGAAGCGTCGTTGGGGGACAATCAATAGTCTGCTCCGCTCCATTAACCCGAACAGTGCTGGAACCCAGGGTCAGGATAATCTCTTTCTCCCCGTCGGTAATAGTAACCCGTCCTGTTTCTGGATCCCAACCAACTTGGGCGCCCAGGGCCTCGCTGACAAAACGCACCGGCACCAGCGTGCGGTTGACCTCGGCATTAAGATAAGGCGCCGCATCCAGGGTGTAAGGCGCACCGTTGACGGTGGCTTCCATACTTCCAATGGTGAGCACAATGACTTTTGGCTCTGATTTCTCAGCTTCCGTATCTTTCCCGGGCTCTGCCCCTGTTTCCGGCTCTTCCACAGCGGGAGGTACTGCCGGAGAACCGTCACCGGGCTCCTGGCCCTCAATAAAGTATTCAAAGGTAACAACGTCGCTGTCCAGCTTGCCGGGGCCGATTGTTACCGCTTTAATCGTGGTGTTCTTGGTAAGAGGTCCAATGGGATGATTGATTTGCCCCAAAACATCCGCCCGGGACGACCACCACCTGCTGGCAATCCAGTTGTACATAGGGCTGTTCATGGTCGGGGTGCTGCCGTCGGTGGTGTAATAAATCTTGTCGTCATCCATGTGCAGGTTACTCAACGTTACCATGGTGCCGGCAGGCACCGTGCCGCCCGGCGGGTTGGCTTGCGGGGCGTCCCATTTCTGCGGCTTGTCAGTGAGCACCTCGATCTTGTTCAGGTATTTAACGAACAGGTTTCCCGTCTGCTCGGTTACCGTCCGCTGCCCCAACATCAGCAGCAGGGTATTCAGTTCATTCATATATTCGGGATTATCACTGCCCTCCACGCTGATCAGGCCAATAATCGTCTCCACCGGCACTGCGCCCGAAGGGTCACCTGGGATATGCCCATCACCGTCGCCGCCGCCAACTTTGAAATTAGGAAAACGATAGCGCTTGTCCTGGAACAGCTCCTTCATCGTAAGCGTTACTGTGTAGCCGTCAACTGCCGTAAACTTAAGCATCGTAGCTTCTTCTTCCTTAATTCCAGCTTTAAGGAGCAGATCCCACAATTTAACCCCCTTCCCCACATACCACTTCTTGGTGGGCCAGGTATTAATACAGCTGTATAGATACTGGTGCTGCTCCATTTTCTCCAACTCTTCCCGGGTAAAGGTCACCGGGTTCGCCACCCCTTTTCCCGTGATCTCCAGAGAATGCGAGGTGGCAAGGGCAACCCCGGGAGCCACCAAGTTAAGCGCAACGGCAAGTAGCCATAAAACTATAACAGCCGCCGTCAACCTGCAGAAGTTAAACTTAATTCGGCACCTTTTCAATAGAGGAAACGATAGCCTTCTCCAAGCTCTTTTACCGGTTATCATGAAAAATACCTCCCCTTTTCTAATTTTTTGCATTAACAAAACCACAGTGAATAACGCCAACGGTAAACGGCGCAACCGTCAGCTAAAACTATTCATCGCCAGTTTCGGTCAGCATAAAGAGTTGTCCTGTTTCAGGGTCTTTATAGACCGTACCAATCTTTTGGTAAAGTTTACCGCGATCCCTGGTTTCGATCAGATCCTCACGTATCTTTGGAGCTTCTGTCACCTCCCGTCCGCGGCTCACGTTAATACGCTCCCCCACCGGCCCCAGGTCGATATTCCAGTAAACAGCCAGAGCAAGCATTAGCCCGCAGGCAAATACCAGCATGGCATCCA